>CAJDUP010000017.1_pt1 | contig 66244 bp, 60 predicted proteins | sample 7391181 | NCBI WGS metagenome assembly CAJDUP01 (sample SAMEA7055690, study PRJEB34461) | soil metagenome | biome: terrestrial ecosystem; feature: Peninsula; material: soil | place: Antarctica | collected 2016
GACGACGCCTACTGGCTGGACGTCGGGGTGGTCGGTGCCGCTGACGACGCCATCGAGCAGGGGAAGATCGCCCCCATGATCATTGTCATGCCCGACGGTGGTGCCACGTTCTCTGCGGGTCAAGGCGGCGTGACGTTCGGTGATTTCCTGACCGATGAACTCATTCCACGTATCGATGCGTCCTATCGCACCATCTCTGCGCGGGGCGGCCGCGCGATCGGTGGCATTTCGATGGGCGGTGGGGTGGCCCTCAGCATCGCTGCGAAGGCACCGACATTGTTCGTCGCCGTCGGTGGGCACAGCCCTGTGGTGAATGACCCTACGTCTTTGGCGACGGCCCTCCAAAAGGGTGGAGAGCGAGTGTGGCTCGACGTGGGTGACGGCGACTCCCTGCGGAACGGCAGCGTCGAGCTGGCGCAAGAGCTTCGTGTGCTGGGTGCTGATGTCAGCTTCGAGATGCCCACGGGTAATCACGCTGAGAGCTACTGGCAGTCACACCTCGGTGAATACCTGAATTTCTACGACCAATCATTCAAGACCGCGCGGTAGATCTTGGCCCGCTCAGTGTCTGGAGCAGGTCGGCGCTCACTCTTCGCGTGACCGGGGAATACGCCCGCACATCGCGCTGGCAAGTGAGCCGTCCTCTCAGCGTCCTCTTGGCAATCGAACGGCACGCTGAAACCATCAACCATGAGCAGCACCCGGGGAGATAGCGAAATGACTTCACAATTCAGTTCGGGCCCAGAACACCCTGTTGCGTTGGCGGTCCGGAATGGTGATGGCACCCTGCCCCGGAGCGGCACCCTCCTGCCGATTCTGCTGCTGGTCGTTGGACGGCCCTGGCCCAGTACTCCCGCGCTGCCATCCATGAAGCGCGTACTCGGCACACGCGGGAGTGACCTGAAATGAACAGACCAGATGTGATCACCACCGGTACTCCACCGCAACCGTCACCCCCCAATGCTCCGAAACGCCGTCGGCGCTTGTGGTGGAAGATTGTCGCACTGACCGTGGGGCTGCTGATGGTCGTGCCGGTGGTCTCCTACACGGAGGCCCTGACTGCGCCAGGTTATGCGTCCTGGCAAGACCGTTCAGTGGGTTGGATACGTGACAATGGCGGTGCTGGGCTCGTGAATGCCATAGAGAACTGGTGGTACACCGTTCATGCGCCAGCCAACGAGGCACCCGCCGCCGCCGTGCTGCCCGGAGTGGCGCAGCAGTACGGTGGCCCAGCCAAGACCCACTTGTCTGCCCCGAGCGGCAACGCCTCAACGGTTACCCCACCGGCACCTGTCGCGCCCCTGGCCGGTGCAGCGACTATACCCGGTGAAGGAAAATGGGCAGTCGGAGCAACAGGCGCAGCCGGGCAACCGGTCATCTACACCACGTTCCTGCGGCCGGATCCGGATCACGCGAGCGTTGTCGCCGGGGTGGCGTGGATCCCGGTCGGAGCCACCCGAGCGCATTTGGTACCGGGCACGAAGCAGCCGAGCGGGTGGGGCGGCTCGGCCGCTATTCCGAGCGCTGATATTCCGTCGTTGGTGGCCACGTTCAACTCGGGTTGGAAATTCAAAGACATGGACGGCGGTTTCTATTTGAATGGGCACGAGAACCCGGTGTTGCAACAGGGACTGGCATCGGTCGTCATCGACACGCAGGGTCGAATCACGGTGGGGGAGTGGGGCAGGGATGTGTCGATGGGCCACGACGTGGTTGCGGTGCGCCAGAACTTGCACCTGGTGGTCGACAACGGCGCACCTGTTAGCGGATTAGACGCCAATGCCATCGGGTTGTGGGGCAGTTCGCGCAACCAGTCGCAGTACACGTGGCGGTCAGGGCTGGGCACGGATGCTGCCGGCAACCTGATCTATGTCGCCGGGAACGGCCTGACACTGCAGACCCTGGCCAGGGCGATGTCGGACGCGGGTATCCGCCGCGGTATGCAACTCGACATCCACTCCAAAATGGTGAACTTCGCCATCTGGGCCCACCCGGCCAACGCTGCGGCTGAGTCGACGAACCTCTTGCCGGACATGGGCGCCTCACCCACCCGGTACCTTGCTGCTGATCAGCGTGACTTCTTCTACCTGACCCTGAAATGACCCACGGAACGCGCCTGAGGAACTGACATGTCAACAATTGCACACCCCCGCGGAGCGATAGTAGAGACCTGGTTCGGACAGGCGTTGACCCGTCGACTTTGGCCGCTGCTACGGACTGCGCGACCCAGACAGTGGGTCAAGAACACTCTGGTGTTGGCGGCCCCGGCAGCGGCAGGGTCGCTGTTCTCGCCCGCAACCGTTGTCCCAGTGCTGGGGGCGGCCGGGGCGTTCGTGTTGGCTTCGGCCGGTACCTACTTCATTAATGATGCCTCCGACGCCTCCGCCGACCGGGTCAACCCAGCAAAAGCGTCGCGGCCTGTGGCCGCCGGAGAAATTTCCGAGCGCACCGCCTATACCGTGGGGGTTCTCTTGGTTCTTCTCGCCCTGGCGGTCGCTCTGCCGCTCGGGTGGCCGCTTGTGGCGGTTCTGGGGTCGTACTTGGTGCTCACGACGGCATACAGCCGCTGGCTGAAACACATTCCTGTCATCGATATTCTGGTGGTTGCTGCTGGTTTTGTACTGCGGGCGGTTGCCGGTGCTGTGGTCACCGGGATTGCCTTGTCGAGTTGGTTCTTATTGGTTGCGTTGTTTGGATCGTTATTCATCGTCACCGCGAAACGTTCCGCCGAACATGAGCACTACCTCGTCTCCGGCGTGGCACGCGCCACCGTGCAGGGCTACCCCACGGTTTGGTTGCAGCAGGTGCTCACCCTCTCTCTCGCAGGAACCGTACTGTCGTATGCAACGTGGGCGTTGCAATACATCGGCTCTGACGTGTCGCTGCCGTTGCTGGCCGCCTCGGTAGCGCCGTTCCTGGCGGTGATGCTGCGCTACAGCCTGTTGGTCTCCCTCGGCGCCGGGGAGTCACCCGAGGCTCTGATGAGCGACCGTTTTCTGCTCGTGGCCGGTGCGTTGTGGGCGGTCGCTGTCGGCGGCGCGATCTATCTGGCCTGAGCCGATGGCCGAACACGGACTGCACCTGATCGAGCTTGGCCGCTTTGCCGTCACCGGCGCAGCCGCCTGGTTCGTCGACGTCATGGTCTTCAACCTGCTTTTGGCCGGGGCGGGGCACCTGCCTGCCAAGGTTATCTCCAGCATCGCCGCCGTCACCGTGGCTTATTTGGGCAGCCGGTACTACACCTGGCCCGGTCATCGGCCCTCAACCGGGCACCCGATCATGGTCTTCGTGGCCATCAGTGCCGCCGCGGCCGCGGTGCAGCTCGGCTGCCTGTGGCTCTCTCACGACGTGATCGGCTGGACAGGTGTGATCGCCGACAACCTGTCCGCCAACGTGGTGGGAATGGCTGCGGCAACCGCACTCAGGTTCTGGGGATTTCGAAACCTCGTCTTCCGTGCACCGGCCATAAAGTCCGAGCCCAGTGGTTTACGCCGAAGTGGAGTTGTCGGATAGTGAACTCAACGCCGCTGCTACTGCATACTGAACCTAACCGCATAACCGAAGTCATGCGGCCTTCACGCCCAGTGTCGGGGGTGACACGTCGACCCGCAATTGGGAAGGACATGAGGATGCGAGTGCTGGTGGTCGAGGACGAGCCACGACTGGCTGAATCGGTGCGCCGGGGTCTGATCGCGGAGGGGTTCAGCGTCGAGGTCGCGACCAATGGGGAGGACGGGTTGTGGGCCGCCACGGAAAATACCTACGCGGTGATCGTGCTGGACATCATGTTGCCCAAGCTCAACGGCTACAAGGTGGTCGAGCAACTGCGCCAACGGGAAGTGTGGACCCCGATTCTGATGCTGACTGCCAAGGATGGGGAATATGACCTGGCGGATGCGCTCGAGTTGGGGGCAGACGATTACCTGACGAAGCCGTTCTCCTTCGTCGTGCTGGTGGCACGGCTCCGGGCATTGATTCGTCGCGGCGCGCCCGCACGGCCTGCGCTGCTTACCGCGGGTGACCTGCAACTGGACCCGGCACGACGTTCGGTGCGGCGCGGCATCACCCCCATCTCATTGACGCCGCGGGAGTTCGGGTTGTTGGAGCACCTGATGCAGCACCGGGGTGATGTGGTCTCCAAGACCGAGATCTTGGAGTCGGTTTGGGATCCCTATTATGAGGGAGATCCCAACGTGGTTGAGGTTTATATCGGCTACCTGCGTCGCAAGATCGACCTCCCTTTCGAACGGCAGGCCATCGAGACGATTCGGGGGATGGGATACCGCTTGGCCGCGGAAGGCGGCTGAGAGTCAGTCACACGAGCGGGCCGGGACGCGCGAAGGCCACCGGTTCCGCATCAGTTCGCCCGCAGTGAGCCTGGCCATGAAAATTGCTCGGCCCTCCTCCAGGACCGACGAGCAGGTCGGCCGAGTTGCTGCCAACCGTCAACAAGGGGTCCCCGTACGAGTTCATCATCGCCTCCCGCGGGTGCGGGCGCGGGCCGACGCGGGGGCATCTGCCCGACGCCGGGTAGTCTCGCCAGTGCCGTCAGGGAGCGGGAGAGTCAGTAGCACCCGGGCACCACGACCGTGTTCAGGGAGAAGGACGCTAACGTCACCACCGTGCGCGAGGGCTATCTGTCTGGTGATGGCAAGCCCCAGGCCGGCGCCACCCGTTGCGCGCTCACGGCTGTCATCGAGCCGCACGAAACGCTCAAAGACCCGCTCACGTTCAGCTTCCGGGATCCCCGGCCCGTCGTCGCTGACCTCCAGGCAGGCCATGCCGTCTGCGGTCCGTAGGCGCACGTGAACGGTGGTGCGCGCAAACCGGGCAGCGTTGTCCATCAGGTTGCGCACCGCTTGCAGGATGTGCTGCGCGTCACCGCTGACCCGCACCGACACGACATCCATCGCCACCTTTACAGTTCCCTCCGCACGGATCCTGGAGATCTCGCCGGTGACGATGTCGTCGAGGTCGACATCCTCGACGCGCATGATCAGCCCGTGCTCGTCGGAGCGCGCCAATAACAGCATGTCCGCGATCAAGCGCTCCAGCCGGCCGGTCTCATCCAGCACCAGGTCGGCGGCGCGTTCGCGATCCATCGCCTCGGGATGGAGCACGGCCAACTCCGTGGTGGTGCGGATAGTCGCCAGCGGGGTGCGGAGCTCGTGGGAGGCATCCGCCACAAACTGGTGTTGGGCTTTCGCTGCGGCCTGGAGCCGGGCCAACATGGAGTTCATGGTGTCGGCGAGTCGTGCAATCTCGTCACCGCTGTCGGGCACCGGTATACGGGCGTCCTGGTCGGTCGCAGACACCCCGGCGACCCGTTGCCGGATCGCCTCGACCGGGGCCAACGCCCTGCCCACCACCGCGTAAGACGTGAGGGCCACGACCGCCAGCACTAACGGCAGACCTATGCCCAAAAGCGTTTCCAGCACCTTCGTGGCCTCGTCGACAGATTTCAACGACCGAGCCGTCACGACCCGCAACACACCATCAGGAGTCTGCACGCCTTGGATCACGATCACGAACGGCTCGGCTCGGTTGGGCAACGTCTCGACCGCGTAAACCAGCGATTGCCCAGTGGGGGGAGTCTTGTCGGTGATGGGCAGTCTGTCGTAGGCACGATCGGAGGCTGCGATAACCGTGCCGTGGGCATCCAGGATCTGCACCAGGGCGACGTCTCCCACCGCAGCGTCCGGGGTTGTGATATCGACCTCGCTGACGCCCCCCTCAACGATCTCAGCGGCGATGAGGGAGGCCTGCTGCTCGGCAATCTCCGTCAGCCCGGCGATGAGTTGATGTCGTTGCAGCACTACCAACACGACCGCGGCCCCGACAAGCGCTACAGCCACCACCAGCGTCGCGGCGACGGTGGTGCGCAATCGGATTCCCCGAGGAAGCCCGCGAAGCCGCCACCGTTTCATCGACCGTCCTCCCTCGTCAGCGTGTGTGGTTGCTCCAGTGTGCACCCTGAACCGCCAATGGGTACCGCAATGGGTACCGCAATGGCAATGCTGATGGGTCGATCCTGTGGAGGGACTGAGTCGTCGTGCAGGCCGGATCGACGATTTGTCTGAGAGTTAGCTGTGGGACGCATAACACCGAGATACTCCTGGCGCGGGGCAGGTGCGCAGTAGCGGGTCACCACGCCTCGCGTGGCGGCGGGCGATAGAATAGTTGGGGTGATGTCCACTTCTGAGATCATCGCGAGCGTGCACCGCCGACTCACCGGCTGGGGAAGGACCGCGCCGTCTACCTCCGAGGTGCTCAGAACCTCGGATGTCAGCCTGATCAAGCGGGCCGTGGTCCACGCTGCCGAAGAACGTCCGGTCGCAGGCCGAGGTGTTATCGCACGCGGCCTCGGCCGTTCGTACGGGGACGTGGCCCAATGCGCCGGCGGACTGGTCGTCGACATGACCGCCCTGAACGCCATTCACTCGATCGATCCCGTCGCCGCGACGATCGTGGCCGACGCCGGGATCGATCTCGACACCCTGATGAAAGCGGCGCTCCCGTACGGCCTGTGGGTTCCCGTTCTGCCCGGCACGCGGCAGGTCACCCTCGGCGGCGCAATCGGGTGCGATGTGCACGGCAAGAACCACCACAGTGCGGGCAGTTTCGGGGATCACGTCCTGTCGTTCGACCTTTTGGTCGCTGACGGCCGGGTCCTTGTGCTCACGCCCGGAGGGAGCACCGACGATCCCGACGGGCACCTCTTTTGGGCGACGGTCGGCGGTCTCGGACTTACCGGAATCATCCTGCGGGTCACGCTGGGCATGGTTCGCGTCGAGACTGCCTACTTTCTCGCTGACGGTTTTCGAACGAAAACTCTCGATGAAACGATCTCAGTTCACTCGAACGGCTCTGAGAACGCATACGACTACAGTTCGGCGTGGTTCGACGCAATGTCACCCCCACCTCGATTAGGGCGGGCGGTGATCTCGCGCGGAAACCTGGCGACACTCGCGCAACTTCAGGAGTATGCACCGAAGCTCGCTCATGCGCCGCTGCACTTCTCCGGCACGACGTTCGTGACGTTGCCAGACGTCTTCCCCAACGGTCTGGGCAACAAAATCACCTTCGGGGCACTCGGCGCGGCATGGTACGCCAAGGGCGGCACCTACCGCCACACGATCCAGAGCCTCACCGGCTTCTACCATCCACTTGACACGCTCGGCAAGTGGAACCGCGCCTACGGCAGTCAGGGGTTCCTCCAGTACCAGTTCGTGGTGCCGCCCGGGGCGGTGAACGAATTCAAAGTCATGCTTCGCGACATCCAGTCGTCCGGGCACTACTCGTTCCTCAACGTGTTGAAGTTGTTCGGTCACGGCAACCGGGCACCCCTGTCATACCCGATGCCTGGCTGGAATGTCTGTGTCGACTTTCCCATCCGAGCAGGGCTCAGCGAGTTTCTGACCCGTATGGATGCCCGAATCCTTGAGATCGGCGGGCGCTTGTACGCGGCCAAGGACTCCCGGACCGACGCGAAGACGTTCCACGCCATGTACCCTCGCATCGACGAGTGGCTCGCCTCCCGCCGGGCCATCGATCCCCATGGCGTCTTCGTTTCGGATCTGGCCCGCCGCTTGGAACTGATCTGACCCGGCCCGGCTGAAGGAGAACCCCATGATCAACGCTGTTGGCGACCCTCAACGCATCCTGTTGCTGGGCGGCACCTCCGAGATCGGCCTCGCCATCGTCGAGCAGTACCTCCGCAACGTCCGAGCGGCTGTGGTGCTCGCCTGCCGGCCCACCGGAACCGGGACAGAAGATGCCGTCGCACGATTGCGCGCGGCGGGGGCCGGAGACGTTCGCATCATCGACTTCGATGCGAGCGCCACCGACACCCACGATGCCGTCCTCGCCGACGCGTGGTCAACCGGTGACGTCGACCTGGCTATTGTGGCGTTCGGGTTGCTGGGTGATCAAGAAGAACTCTGGCAGGATCAGGTCAAGGCAGTGGCCGCATGCCAGGTGAATTTCACCGGCGCTGTGAGCGTCGGCGTCCTTCTCGGAAAGCGCATGAGAGCCCAGGGTTATGGGCAGATCGTCGCGATGAGTTCGGTGGCCGGCCTGAAGGTGCGCCGCTCGAACTTCGTCTATGGCGCAACCAAGGCGGGGTTCGACGGGTTCTACCGGAACCTGGGTGAGGCGCTCGCGCTTACGGGCGTCCACGTGCTTGTGGTTCGTGCCGGCCGTGTCCGCACACGCATGTCCGCCGGCGTGAAGGAGACCCCGTTGACCGTTGACGCAAACGAGGTCGCCCGGCTCGTGCACGATGGCCTCCGCCGCGGCAAAGGGGTCATCTGGGTGCCTGCCGCATTCAAGCTGGTCATGCTTGTGCTGGCGCATGTCCCGGCGTCGATCTTTCGCAAGCTCTCTATCTGACCCTGTCTGGGCATGTCTTCCGGCGTTTTCTCCAAACGCCGTGCAGGCCTACACCCGATAGGTCTCCCAGAAGTTGAATCAGCTCGGAGAAAAGGAGGTCACCAGACCCGTCGCGGCGCCGGCTGTCTGATGGCGATTGGCGAATGTTCTTCCGACGGCTCACCATCACCCACCCTCGTCTTTGCTGAGCCCGGCGAGTGTGCGCAGCGCTTGCAGGCCCTGCTCGCTTCCCGGCCAATGCTTGTCGAGCGCGGCAGCACCCGCGTGGTGGGTGACGAAGCGGAGGACCACCGCCACCACGATGGCGTCGTCTGCGTATCCGATCACGGGAATGAAATCGGGGATCAGGTCGATCGGGAGCAGCAAGTAGATCAACAGTGCCAATAGCCCGATGCGCACTCCGCGCGGAACACTTTTGTCGGCAGCAAGCCGACGCACCAGGCGAATCACGTCAGGTACCAGCCTGAGCGCGTCGCGAATCGTCATCGCATCTGGTTGGCCGCGTGCAGCTGCCCAAAGCAACGCGAGAAGAACCAACCACAGCAGGAACAGGCCGCCGATGATGCTGATCAATATCTGCCACCACATCACGGACCGACTTTGCGACCCTTGGAGCGCACGAAGAGAAGCGCGAACGCGACCACGGCAGCTGCTTGGATGACGAACGTCACAATGATGAGTGCGGTAATCGACACACCATACAGTGCGCCTGCCACGATGCCGCCGACGGCCGTCGCGACGCCGACGATGGCAGCGTAGATCCCATACGCGGTGCCTCGGCGATCCGGCGGCACGAGGTCGGCGACAGTCGCGCGCAACGTCGATTCCTGGATGCCGAGTGCCGCACCCCACAGCAATGACCCGGCGACGACCGATGCGAGAACGTCGGTGAATGCGAGCACCGGCACCGCCGCGGCGATCAGAGGGAGCAGCAGGAGAACCCGCGGGCCGAACCTGTCGTACGCCCATCCGGTGCCCAGAGCGACGAGCGCGTCGACAGCCATGACGCCCGCGTACAGCAACGGAACGGCCGCGGCCGGCAGGATGCCGCGCTCGACCATGTGGAAGGACAGAACGCCGAACGTGGCGAATCCGGTCATCGTCATTGCGGTGAAACCGGAGTACTCCCAGAACGCCCGGGGAAGACGCCGCCCGTGTGGACCGGTCGTGATAGTTGGTTCAGCGTGAGCGGCCTCGGACCTCTCGTAGCCGACCGGTTCCGGCACACGCGCACGAAGCCACACCAAAAGCGCCGACGCAGCGACCGCAGGCAGTGCCAGTACAGCGAGGGACGGCGCGTATTGTCCGCCCGTGATGATCAGCATCAGCGCGACAACCAGCGGACCGATGACCGCGCCTACCTGATCCATCGCCTCCTGCACGGCGAACCCGCGGCCGCGCCCTGTCGCGGACGTCGCGTAGGACAGGAGCGTATCCTTGGCTGGCGATCGCACCGCTTTACCCACGCGTTCGGCAATGACGAGGGCGCCGGCCACCCAGAGCGTCCCGGCCAGCCCCAGCGTCGGAACACTGACGAATGTCACCGCGTACCCGGCGATGACCCACCCCCAGAAGCGCTTGGTTCGGTCGGCAAGCGGTCCGGAGACCAGGCGGAGCACCAGCGCCGCGCCTTCGCCGACGCCGGTGACAACACCGACAACGACAGCGGTGGCGCCGAGATGGGCCAGCAGGGGCCCGGTGATGGACCGGGCGCCCTCGTAGACGAAGTCGGACAGCAGGCTGATAAAGCCGAACGTGACAACGAACCGCCAGGCGCCCAATGTCCGCGGTCGTTCGCCGGTCATGGTCACGCTCCCTCGGCTCTCACCGTGGCCAGCACCATGGTGCCGACGGCACGTATACCTATTCTGCGCTTCCGGCGGGGATAACCATCAGTGCGACGACCGAAACTGCGGCGTCGACCCCGTCACCGAGGATGCGTGCCGCGGTGGGGCTCGTCATGAAACGCGGCGGGACGTGCTCCGAATTATCTGGTCATTCAACGCTCGTCAGCAGAACGAACCCATCGTGCGAGAGTTTTACCGAACATCAATGATCCCCATCATCCCGAGATCTTCGTGGTCGAGGATGTGGCAGTGATACACCGTTCTGCCGGTGAAGTCTTCGAACGGGATGCGTACTCGGACACTGCTGTTGGCCGGCACGTTGACGACGTCCTGCCACTCGGGGGAGTCATCCCCGTTCAATGAGGGGTCAACGATTTGCATCGGCCACACGTGCAGGTGGATCGGGTGATCCATCAGCGATGTGTTGGTCAGGGTCCACTCCTCGATCGCGCCAGCCTCAACGAGGGTATCGACCCGGGTGGGATCGAACGGCTTCCCATCGACGGTGAAGCTCATCATGCCGGAGCCCATGCCCATTCCCATTCCCATGGCGAAGGTCAGCTCTCGGCGGCCTGTTACGTGTTCGGTTCGCAGATCTCGAGGCGCAGCCTGTTTCGGCACCGGTGGGAGCAACGCGGTATCCGTGTGGTCTCCGGCGACGCCGAGGGTGAGAAGATCTGCACCGGTGGAAGCAGTAGCGCCACCCATCATCATCCCTGTGTTGCCTCGATCGACCGGCAGGGTGCGCAGAACCGACTGCCCGGCCGCCATCGTGATCAGCAAATCTGCCCGGTTACCCGGGCGCAAGAGCACTTCTTCGACATCGCGTGGGGTTCCGAAGCGGCCGGAGTCGATGCCGAGCAGCTTCATCGATTGGCCGTCGAGGCGCAGGTCGAGGTACCGAGACGCACACGCGTTGACGATGCGCCACCGCTCCCGAGCCGAAGGTGCAGAAGTCAGGTGGGGGGTGCTTTGGCCGTTGACGAGCACGATTGTGCCCTCCCGACCCATCATCCGATCCGTCGGGGCGGGGGGCGGGATTCTGCCCGCGGCGTCGAGGGTGGTATCCGAAATGACGAGAACCCGCTCCCGGGTCACCGGGATCGGCGTCGGGTCCTCCACGATGATCGCCCCATACAGGCCGCCGAACACCTGTTCGGCAACCATGCCGTGGTGGTGCGGGTGATACCAGTACACGCCGGGCGGGTGGTCCTCGGGCAGCCGGTATTCATAGTCGAAGGAGCTACCTGCCTCGATCGCCAGGAACACGTTGTCGCTGTTGCCCTCGGGCGAGACGTGTAACCCGTGCACGTGCAGATTGGTGACTGATTTCAGTTGGTTCTGCAGAGTGACGTGCAACAGGTCTCCGGGCCGAAGAAGCAGGGTCGGCCCGGGAATCCCGCCATTGTAGGAGAGGGCCGTCGCGTCTCGGCCGGCAATACTGGTCGGACCTCCCGCTGCCGTCAGCCGCACGTGCAGGGCCCCGCCTGAACTGCGGAGAATTTTCGGCTCGACCAGGTTTGCCTCGACGAAGGCTGGCCCGGTCGGCCCGGCACGGTTCGGCAGGCTGGAGGGGCCGGCGGCCGACGTCCAACCCGCGATGAGGCCGGTCCCACCGACGAGCACACCGGCAACGCCGACCCCGCCCAGTATGAGAACGTCCCTGCGGCTGATCGGTTGCATCAGCGTCCTTCGCCGAGCGCCGTGAGCCGTTCTCGATACTCTTGGGTGGTCAGCTCACCCCTGGCGTAGCGTTCGTCGAGGATCTGACGGGCTTGGCTCTTCGCCTCCGCACCGGGTGCGGCAGGAGGATTTCCATTCACCCCAGCCCCTTTGACTCCGCCGACGGCGATCCACACGATCACAACTATCAAAACGAGGAGGCCGGCCACGGCCAGCAGCCCGAACAGCCATATCCACCACATGTTGAAGCCAAATCCGTACATCATTCGAGGGTTCCTTCTTCCTCCCGCATCACTCGATACCTGCTGAAAACTTGTGAGGCGGGTGATTGCGCGGGATGCCTCGCTGCTCGCGCCCGCGTTCTGTGCCCCGGGGTGTGGCGGGGAGACGCCGCGTCTGCGGTGTTCATCGAGCGACTCCGGCGTGAGGGCTTTGAGCCGTGTGCTGCTCCAGCAATCTGGCGGTGCTGCTTTCCGGCGTCAGATCGAGGCGGCGCAGCAGTTGGGCGTTCAGCGCCACAACCACGGTGGAGGCAGACATCAGGATGGCGCCAACACTCATCGGGAGGATGAACCCGATGGGGGCCAGCACCCCGGCGGCCAGGGGCACCGCGATGATGTTGTAGCCGGCCGCCCACCACAGGTTCTGCTTCATCTTTCGGTATGCGGCCTGGGAGAGTTCGATCACCGAGAGCACCGAGCGGGGGTCGGAGCTGGCCAGGATCACCCCGGCCGATCCGATTGCGACATCAGTTCCGGCACCGATCGCGATACCGACATCGGCCTGGGCAAGCGCGGGGGCATCGTTGACGCCATCGCCCACCATGGCGACCTTGCGTCCCTCGGCCTGCAACTCGGCGACTTTCGCAGCCTTTTCCTGCGGCCGTATGCCGGCGAAGACCCGGTCGATACCCAGTTCGGCGGCCACGGTCTCGGCGACGGCCTCGGCGTCCCCGGTGATCATGACCACCTCAATATTGAGGGCGTGGAGCGCATTGATGGCGTCGCGGGATTCGGGGCGAACTTCATCGGCCAGCCGCAATGCCCCGATGATCTCGTCGTCAGCCAGTACGTGCAAGATGATCGCTCCTTCCTTGCGCCACTGGTCGGCGATCGACAATTCGTCCAACCCGTGCTCGTCGAGGAGGTAGGGCCCGCCGACACGAATCACCACTCCATCAACGGTGGCGGTCACCCCAACGGCTGGGGACGAGGAGAAGCCTGATGCGCTGGGCACAGTCAGTTGGCGTGAGTGCGCCGCACCGAGAATGGCTCTGGCCAGAGGATGCTCACTGTCGGTCTCGGCTGCAGCGGCCAGCGCCAGCACCTCGTCGTCATCGCGCCCCGGCACGGGTTCGACCGCGGTGACAGTCGGTTCGCCCTTCGTGAGAGTTCCGGTCTTGTCGAACAGCACCGCGTCGACCGTGCGCATGGACTCCAGCGCCAGACGGTCCTTGATCAGAACGCCTCCACGCGCCGCCCGTTCGGTGGCGATGCCGACCACCAACGGGATCGCCAGGCCCAGGGCGTGCGGGCAGGCGATGACCAGCACGGTGATGCTGAGAGCCACAGCGGTGGTGGGCAGACCGACCAGGCTCCAGAGGATCGCGGTGATCGCGGCGGCGCTCAGGGCGAACCAGAACAGCCACGCGGCGGCGGTGTCGGCAATCCGCTGGGCGCGAGACGAGGACGCCTGGGCATCGGCGACAAGTTTCTGAATGCCAGCCAAGGCGGTGTCTGCGCCGATCGCGGTGACCTCGACTCGCAGCCCCGAGTCTGTCGCCACCGTGCCGGCGACCACGTGGTCGCCGTACTGTTTGCGAACCGGCCTCGATTCGCCTGTGATCATTGATTCGTCCACGCTGGCGGAGCCATCAACGATCTTCCCATCGGCGGGAATCGCAGCTCCCGGCCGCACAATCACCACATCACCGACTACCAGCTCGGAGGGGGCGACCTTCACGACATCGTCACCATCCACCTTTTCGGCTTCATCGGGCAGGAGCGCCGCCAACGAGTCCAGGGCGGAGGTGGTCTGGGCCAGGGAACGCATCTCGATCCAGTGGCCCAGCAGCATGATGACGACCAGCAGGGCCAGCTCCCACCAGAAGTTCAGTTCAGGACCGAGCACGCCCAGGGTTGACCCCCAGGAGGCGACGAACGCCACCGTGATCGCCAGACCGATGAGCAGCATCATCCCCGGCTTGCGGGAGCGTACCTCCGAGACCGCGCCGGTCAGAAACGGTGAGCCACCCCAGAAGTAGACGACGGTGCCCAGCACCGGGGAGACCCACCACACCCACCCTGCGTTCGGCAATTGATAGCCGATCAGATCGGCAAACATCGGGTTGAGCGCGACAACCGGCACGGCCAGAACAAACATGATCCAGAACAGCCGTCGAAACTGGCCCGCATGATCGCCGTGACCACCATGGTTGTCATGGCCGCCGGTCTGGGAGGCGTTGCCTGCGTGGTCGCCGTGACTGTGGTGCGGTGCTTCCACGGAGCCGCCTACGTCGTGGAGGCGGTCTTTTGTCGGCGCGGAGGGTTCATGATCATCTCGGTGCATAGTCATACATCTACGATATACCCCCTAGGGGTATTCATCCAGAGGGGGAGCCCGCTGTTTCGCGGAGGCGAATTGCGTGGATTGCCGAATGTGCAGGTGGGGCCCAGACGGCTCGTTCACGGCGCTCGCACGTGATTCCGGATACCCTTATCGTGGCACCGCGCACGAATGTCGGCTGAGCCAATGAAACGTCGTCGAAAGTTGAACCACATGGCTCTCCAGTACAACAACCGCGCCCGCCGATACACGCCGACTGCGATTGCCGCGTTCGTTATCGCAGTGTTGACTCTCACCGGTTGCTCGTCGTCTGCCCCAGAGACTGCTCCGGATGCGTCGGGAGACGCGATCATGGCTGACCACGGCCTCGACGATCTGGATGCAAAGCAGATTATCGAGAAGCTGGACACCATGTCGGTGGCCGATCGGCCGTCCGATCTGATCGCATCCATTCGCCCTGGCGAACTGCTCCTGACCGATGACCAGGAACGGTCGTCAACCGTGCCGATGCCCGATGATGAGTTCTACGTCTCGCTCGCCCCCTATGTGGATCAGACGCACGATTGCTACTTCCACAGTCTCACGACCTGCCTTGGTGAACTGCAAAACAAAGAGGTCGATGTCACGGTCACAGACGATGCGACTGCTGAGATCGTGGTCGACCAGACGTTGCGAACCTACGACAACGGATTCGTCGGTCTCTGGCTGCCGAGGGGGCTCACCGCTACCCTCACCATTAAGTATGGGGGCCGCACGGTGACCTCTGGTATCTCGACCCACAGCGATGATGATCCCACCTGTCTGACGGCACTCCGACTGCTGTGACGGCGCTCGCTGCACGCACCCAGCGCCCGGGGGCGCCGTGAGCGGACCCCAACCGAGCCTGACCCGACGGCTGGGTACCGGGGATGCGGTGGTCATCGGGCTGGGCTCGATGATCGGGGCCGGTGTGTTCGCGGCATTCGGGCCAGCCGCGAAAGCAGCTGGGAGTGGGTTGCTGATCGGGTTGGCGATCGCGGCGGTGATCGCCTATTGCAACGCCACCGCCTCCGCACAACTGGCCGCGGCCTACCCGACTTCAGGCGGAACCTATGTCTATGGGCGCGAACGCCTCGGCCAGTGGTGGGGGTTCACCGCCGGGTGGGGTTTCGTGGTCGGCAAGACCGCTTCATGTGCGGCAATGGCGTTGACCTTCGCCACCTACGCGATCCCCGGGCCTTCGTGGATGCAACGGATCGTCGCCGTCGTCGGGGTACTCGCGCTCACCGCCTTGAACTACCGGGGCGTGACAAAGACTGTCGCACTGACCCGCATACTGGTGACCCTCACCCTGATTGCGTTGGGCGCGGTGGTTATCGGCATCGCCGTCGGAGGCGGTACACGCACCGACAATCTGGGCGGGGTCGATGCGCTGTGGTCCGGCGGTCTTTACGGGGTCCTTCAATCAGCGGGGTTGTTGTTCTTTGCTTTCGCCGGTTACGCCCGAATCGCCACCATGGGTGAAGAGGTGCGCGACCCCCAGCGCACAATCCCCAAAGCAATCCCGATCGCCCTGGCCATCGTCGTCGGCATCTACGTGGTCATTGCCGTCGCGGCGTTGCTCGCCGCCGGCCCCGAACGCCTGGCCGCATCCGCCGCCCCACTGGCCGAGGCGGTCCGTGAAGCGGGCTCACCCGGGGTGGTTCCGGTGGTTCGGATCGGTGCGGCTGTGGCCAGCCTCGGCGCCCTGTTGGCGCTGATCGCCGGAATCGGGCGCACCAGCCTGGCGATGGCCCGGAACCGCGACCTGCCCACGTGGCTGGCTGCCGTGCACCCCCGCTACCGGGTGCCGCACCACGCCGAAGCAGCCCTCGCCGTGATCGTGAGCATCCTGGTGCTCACCACAGACCTGCGCGGCGTGATCGGGTTCTCCTCCTTCGGCGTTCTGGTGTATTACGGCATCGCCAACGCTTCCGCCCTCACGCAACCTCCGGGTCAACGCCGTTGGCCCCGTGCGCTGCATGTGCTCGGCATCATCGGCTGCGCGGTTCTGGTCGCCACCCTCCCGCTCGTGTCTGTTGTCACTGGGCTGATCATGTTTGCGCTCGGCTTGACCGGCCGCTGGCTGATCCTCCGGCACCGCACCCACAGCACCACCCACAAAAGTTGAGCCCGCCCGCGAACGGTGCGGCTCACACACATCCGATCATCTTGTCTGGTCGTCAGTCACAGCGGTAGCCGTGTTCCTCTTCGGTGATCCGATGCCTCCGCTTGCCGGGCGATGGCTGCGGAGTAGCCTGAAAATTGTGGATGCGTCTACAGAGAGTCCGCTTGTGTGTGTCGATCATTTTCGGATGGACTTCGGGAAAACGACGGTTATCCGAGACCTCTCGTTCGATGTTCGGCGTGGTGAGACGTTCGGCTTCCTCGGCAGCAATGGCTCAGGCAAGACCACAACGATTCGGGCGCTATTGGGCATCTACCAGCCAACGGCTGGAACTCTCCACATCGACGGGCGCCCCTTCAAGCCGGAGAACGGTGATCGGCTCGGATATCTGCCTGAAGAGCGCGGTCTCTACAAGAAGGAGTCCGTGATCGACGTGATGACGTACTTCGGCATCCTCAAGGACCTGGGCCGTCAACAGGCACGGGCGTGGTCCCTCGACTATCTCCAACGGGTGGGCCTTGCAGACAAGGAGAAGACGCGCGTTGACAAACTCTCCGGAGGCCAGCAGCAGAAGATCCAACTCGGCGTGACCATCATGAACGATCCAGAACTGCTGATTCTTGACGAGCCGACGAAAGGGTTCGACCCCGTGAACAGGCGACTGGTGATGGAGATCATCGACGACCGCAAGAAGGCCGGTGCAACGGTGATGATGGTCACCCACCAGATGGAGGAGGTCGAACGCCTGTGTGACCGGATCATCCTGTTGAAAGACGGGACATCCAGGGCCTATGGGACAGTGAAAGATGTTCAGGACTCCTTCGGGGGAACCATCATTCAACTCGATTTCACCGGTACGCTGCCAGCGTCTGATTCCTATTCGACCCCACACAACCGGGGCGGACACGCCGAGCTCGAAATTGACGTCCATACCGACCCGGCGTCGATTCTTCACGAATTGATCTCCAACGGGGTCTCTGTGAGCTCATTCACCCCGACGCGCAAGTCGCTGGACGACATCTTCGTTGAGGTCTACGGCGACCAAGCGGAGGGTGGGGAGTAGCCGTGGCCCGACGAAATCTGGGAGCCGTCCTCCGGTTCGAGGTGGTGCGCACGCTCAGCAAACGCCGCTTCTGGCTCGCGACCCTGGCCGTTCCAGTTCTGCTCGCAATCGTGTTCCTCCTTGTTTTCGTCTCCAACAGTGCATCCGACAAAACGGCCAATGCGCAGAAGGACGCCCACTTCTCATTTGAGTACACCGACGCGTCAGGCCTGGTGGATCCCAGCATCGTCGACACCCTCGGCGGGAAGAAGATCGCTGACCCGGCGGCCGGGGTGGTCGCGGTCAAGGACGGAACAGTGGACGCATTCTTCAACTATCCGGCCGACCCGACGAAAGAGACGATCACAATCTACGGGGCCGACAAGGGGCTCTTCGCGAACGGACGATACTCGTCCGTGGCCGAATCAATCCTTCAGCAGAGCGCACAAGCGAAAGTCGACGCACCCCAACTGGCCACCATCCTTCAGGGCCACTTCACCACCGAAACGACCACGTTCAAGAACGGTTCCGTCGCTGGCGGAATCGATTCGGTGATCCCGGGGATACTGTTCCTGGTCATCTTCTACGTCGTCATCCTCCTCTTGGGCAACCAAATGTTGAACTCCACCCTGGAAGAGAAGGAGAATCGGGTGACGGAGATGATCCTGACCACGCTCAGCCCGACAAGCCTGATCCTCGGGAAGGTGATCTCGCTGTTCATCATCGGCATCGTGCAAATGCTCGTGTTCTCGCTGCCGATTGTCGTCGGCTACATCTTCTTTAGAAACCAGCTGAATATCCCTGACCTGAACTTGTCGATATTGGTGTTCGACCCCCAGACGATGATCGTCGGAACCCTCATCCTGATCGGCGGATTCGCCCTGTTCACGGCAACACTCGTTGCCCTCGGGGCTGTGATGCCGACGGCGAAAGAGGCGGGGCCGATCTTCGGGGCGATGATGGCACTGATATTCATCCCGTTCTATGTCCTGCCGCTCACCATCAGCGACCCGAATGCGATCATCGTGCAAGTATTCAGCTACTTCCCGTACTCAGCACCGATCACCGCCCTTCTCCGCAACGCATTCGGCACGTTGCCGTTGGAGCAGGCGATCGTCATCATCCTGATACTGTTCGGACTCTCCGCCATCGTCCTTCGTATGGCCGTCAAGCTCTTCCAGTACGGGTCTATCGAGTACACACGCAAAATAAACGTGCGAGAGGTCCTGATGCGACAGGACGCGAAATAGCGCTCGCGCAGCGTTCTGCTGCGCTCCAGAGAGGGGTTCAGGCGACCTCGGGCACCGGCTCCGGCTGTGACCTTCGCGCGTACAGGCTCGACGCAATCGACGCCGCGACCACGGTGACGAGCGCACCCAGTAGGATCGCTGCGTCTTCGCCCGGCACCAGCAGCCCGGATTGGATTCCCAGCGTCGCGGCGGCGATCGGAACACCGAGCTGGGCCGCGGACAACACTGACAGCGACCAGGGAACCATGACTGCACGCGCCACCAGATGAGCGAGGATCGCCGCGACGCCGAGCACGACACCGAGAACGATCATCCACGGGTGTTCACTGAGCCCACGCAGGTTGATCGAGGCACCGAGCCAGACGAAGAACAGCGGACCGAAGAAGCCTTCCGTGATGCCGAAAAGTTGACGCGCGAGCCGGTGCGGCTCTCCGATCGCCGCTACCACGATCCCCAACGTGAATCCGGCCAGCATGATCGATACGTGCGTCAACTGCGTGATCGCCGCGAGCGAGAACAGGAGAAGCAGGCTCACCCGCAACTCGAGCGCGAACCGCCGCTTCTCCGACCGGACGTGAAAGTGACGAAGGGTACCGCGGCGGTCCAGCACACGAAGCAGAAGATACAGCACGCCGGCGGCGGCTGTGATGCCGAGGGCGCCCAGGGCGGCCCCGCCGGCATGGGCGGGATCGATCGCCAGCGGCAGGGCAACGATGCACACGATATCGGCGATCGCCACTTGGGCCGTCAGGCGAAGCACCCTGACCCCGTCGAGGCGCAGTGAGCCGATGATGGGCAGAACCAGTGCCGCCGATGAGGAGGCGAGGAGCACGGCATACAGCGCACCGTGCCCGGTGCCGAACGCGGCAGCAAGAATGGGCCCCAGCAGTGCTGCAACGACCCCGACCGTGATCGCGCCGAGAGCGCCTTTCCCGAGGGCCGAGCGCACTCGGGGGTCCCGCACGGCAACATGGGAGCCCACGACGAACATGGTCAAGCCGAAGCCGATGTTGGCGAGCAGTTCAAACGTCGGCTCGGAGGCGTTGACCAGGCCGAAACCGGACGCGCCGATCACGACACCCGCCACCAGTTCACCGGCGACCACCGGAATGTTCCACGAAGCACGCATGGCCAGTATCGGCCCGAGAAGACCGACGAACACCACGAGCGCGAGGGTCGAGTAGCTCACACGCTCACACTAACCCGGCCGACGTGTTCGCGGTGCTCACCGGCCGATGCCCGGAGGGAGGCTGCCTACAGTGCGTGGCGTCTCAGCAACGGCCCAGGCCGGCGACGTTCTGGTCCAATGCGCCCGTACCTCCGAGGAGCGTCACCTGCTTCGATCCGGAATTCTTGATGTCATTGAACATACCCCCGGGAACACAGCCGCTGTGCACCACGTAGAGCGGTGCGCCCTTTGCCCCGGCCAGTGCCGCGCCCGCCAACGCATCCGGGAACTGGAATCCGGTCGCCAAGTACGTGTGTGCCTGCGTCGGGAAAGCGGCCCTATTGATCTTCTGGGACGTATCGAACCGGTCGGTGCCCGCGAAGCGTTGAACCGTGGCGATCTTCGCCAATGCGGTGGCAGTGGATTCGCTCACAGCGCCGGTGCCGCCGGCGATCATCACCTTGGTGACTTTCAAAGACTTCAGCAGGGTGCTGGTCGACTTGTCGAGCTTCTTCCCGTCGACGAGAAGGACCGGTGCGCCGATCGCGCCAGCCGCAGCGGACGCTGACAGTGCATCCGGATAGTTGAACCCAGTGGCCACGTACGCCTCGGCCGAACCATCCGAGAATGCGTTCTCGATGACCCGGCGTGATGTCTCGAACCGGTCTTCGCCGTCCAGACGTTGAACCACTGGTGCCAGGCTCTTCAACTGAGTGAAAACCTTCGCGGACACGGCTCCGGTGCCACCGACGACGATGATTCGTGCAGGCTTCAACCGCTGCAGTTCCGTCTTGACGGCGCCGGGGAGAGAACCTTTCGCAGTCAGCAACAACGGCCCGCCGCGCTTGGCAGCAGCCGGTGCGGCGGCCAGTGCGTCTGGATAGTCGGCACCGGTGGCCACATAGGCGATGTCTGCGGATTTCGGGAATCCTGCTTTCGAGATGGCCACCGCGGTGGCGTACCGGTCGCCCCCACTGACCCGGTTCACTGTCGCGCCGAGCGGGTTCGGGGGAGGGCCGGTCACCGGGGAGGGGACCTTTGCGTACGCGCCGAAGTTCTGGGTGTAGTAGATCGCGCCTTTCGAGCTCTTCGCCAACCCCACCCCGATGGTGTTGATCTGGGGGTTCATGATGTTGGCATAGTGGCCTGGTGAGTTCAGCCAGGCCTGAACAACTTTGTCCACAGACTGGCCGTAGGCGACATTCTCCGCCACTCTGGTCCAGCCCGACGGCACCAGCGTTGTGTAGCTGGGGTTGTGGCCCATCGTGCTTGAAGACGCCTGTTTCTTCGACCAGTTCTGGGATACCGTGCTCAGCTGGGTGCTCTCGGTCACCGGCTTCAGGCCCTTGGCGGTGCGAGCGGCGTTCGTCTTGTTCACGATCACCCATCTCGCCTCGGTGAGGGTGTAGCCGTTGTAGTCTTCAGCGGCCGTCGCCGGTGAAGCGTCGACCAGGGAGACTCCAAGCGCCAACAGGATGGTTGCCGCAATGGCAGTGACCCGTCTCCACCCGGCTCGATGACGCCCCTGTCGTCCGCTGGAGATCTCTGATGTACCGATACCCTGCACGCCCAACGTCACGCACTCCCCTAAAATACGGTTCTGTCGGGTACAGTCCACTGCTTTGTGATTCGGCGCCAATAGCCGCAAATGCGGCGGCATGTTCCAGTATGGCCATGATCCTGTGCATTGGATACCCCCGCAACCGGGGGCCCGTCCGTCACGCTTTCTTCGTGCGGCGCCGCGTGGCAGGCTTGGCTGCGGCCTCGGCCCGGTTCTTCTCCACGCTGCGCCGCAACGCCTCCATGAGGTCGATCACTTCTGCGCCGGATTCGTGCTTGCTGGCCGAATCATCACCTCGGGACGGCTCCACCGCGTCGCCGTGTTTCATTTTCTCCTCGATGAGTTCGCGCAGCTGCCTCTGGTAGTCGTCGGTGAATTCTTCGGGGGAGAAATCGGCGGCGAAGGATTCGACCAGTGCTGCCGAAAGTTCCAATTCTTTGGCCGAGATGCGCACCTTCTCGTCCAACGACGGAAAGTGGGCCTCGCGCAACTCGTCGTCCCAGAGCAGCGATTGCAACACGAGAACATCGCCACGCACACGCAGGGCGCCGAGCCGGGTCTTCTGCCGCAGCGCGAAGTGCACTATGGCCGTTCGGTCGGTCTTTTCGAGCGTGCGTCTCAGGAGTGCATAGGCCTTCGGGGAGGCCGAGTCGGGCTCAAGGTAGTAACTGCGGTCGAATAACAGCGGGTCGACCTGGTCGTTCGGCACGAACTCGACCACCTCGATCTCGCGGCTGCGACCCTCAGGCAACGACTCGAAGTCTTCCGCTGTGATGACCACCATTTGGTCATCCTCGATGTACGCCTTGTCGATGTGTTCGAAGTCGACGACCTCGCCGCACACCTCACACCGCCGTTGGTAGTGGATACGCCCGCCGTCCTTGTCGTGTACCTGGTGGAACGACACGTCGTGATCCTCGGTCGCCGCATACAGTTTGACGGGAACATTGACCAGGCCGAACGCGATCGAGCCCTTCCAGATGCTTCTCATGACGCCAGTACACATCATTTTGCCGCCGGAGTGTAGCCCCGGCTTCGATCACGCATGCGACAGTTGGCTCCTCGCCGAGGATGGGGCACGCTAACGGTATGGGCCAAACGACGCAGACGGCAACGGTGAACGGCCATCGGATCACGCTCACGAACCTCGACAAGGTGCTCTACCCGCTGACAGGCACCACCAAGGCAGATGTGTTGGGCTACTATGCCGCAGTCGCCGATACGCTCATCGCGCACGCGGCGAATCGCCCCGCAACCCGCAAGCGCTGGGTGCACGGCGTGGGAACCGTCGAGCATCCGGGACAGGCCTTCTTCCAGAAGAACCTTGATTCATCAACACCGTCCTGGGTGCCGCGCGTGGCGATCCAACACAAGGACCACGCGAACGAGTACCCGCTGGTCAACGACGTGGCCACGCTCACCTGGCTCGGCCAGATCGCTGCCCTGGAGATCCACGTGCCGCAGTGGCGCGTGCTCGGCGACGAGCCGCAGAACCCCGACCGGCTGGTTCTTGACCTAGATCCCGGTGAAGGCGCGACGCTGACCGACTGTGTCGAGGTCGCCCGACTCGCACGGACGCTTCTGGTGGACATGGGGCTCGACCCGGTGCCGGTCACCAGCGGCAGCAAGGGAATTCATCTGTATGCCGGCCTGGACAGCAGCCTGAGCTCGCAGAGTGTGTCGAATGTCGCGCACGAACTGGCGCGGGCGTTGGAGGCAGACCATCCCGACCTCGTCGTCAGCGAGATGGCGAAGCATCTGCGGACTGGCAAGGTCTTCGTCGATTGGAGCCAGAACAGTGCGGCCAAGACCACGGTAACCCCCTACTCACTGCGGGGTCGCTTTCGCCCGACGGTTGCGGCACCGCGAACCTGGGCCGAGTTGGAGATGCCGGACCTGGCCCAGATCGACTATTCGGATGTGGTCGCACTGCTCGAACAGCGAGGCGACCCACTGGCTGGGCTCAGGGAAGCCGGCGCCACGCACGACCGGCTCGGCGAGTACCGGCACCTTCGCGATCCGGCGAAGACCCCGGAGCCGGTGCCGTCCGGCCCGCCGGCGACGTCGGGAGGCTCCCGCTTCGTGATCCACCGGCATGCCGCGCGACGCCTGCACTTTGACCTGCGGCTCGAGCGTAACGGGGTCCTGGTGTCGTGGGCGCTGCCGAAAGGAATACCCGAAGATGGGTCGAAGAACCACCTTGCCGTGCATGTGGAAGACCACCCCCTGGAGTACGGCGACTTCGAGGGCATCATTCCGCCGGGGGAGTATGGAGCCGGCGAGGTGACGATCTGGGACCAGGGAACGTACGACACGGAGAAATGGCGCGAGAAAGAGGTGATCGTGACGTTGCACGGTCAGCCTGGAGCCGGACTGGGCGGGGCCGCGAAGATTGCGCTGATTCACACCGGAGGAAACGGGCGGGCGGAACAGAACTGGCTGGTCCATCGGATGCACGACTCCAGAGAACCTCGGCGGGCAGAAAAGCCGGGCTCCGTGCCGGAGCTGTCCCGACGGAGCACACCCGCCGGCAAAACTTTGTCCCCGATGCTCGCAACACTCGGCACTGCCGCCGACCTCGGTGGTGACGACCACTGGGCTTTCGAGATGAAATGGGACGGTGTGCGGATCATGGCCCACGTGAAGGCCGGCGGATCCGTCCGGCTACTCAGCCGCAACGGCAACGATGTCACCGCCACGTACCCTGAAGTCGTCGACGGCCTGCGTGGGGCAGTCAGCTCAGAAGCGGCGATTCTCGACGGCGAGGTGGTCGCACTGGATCGAAAGGGTCGCCCGGACTTCTCTCGTCTGCAGAAGCGTATGAAACTCAGCCGCAAGGCAGATGTCGAAGCCGCCGAGCAATCCATCCCGGTGAGCTATCTCGTCTTCGACCTTCTGGAGTGTGATGCTGAGTCACTGCTGAAACTGCCTTATACCCACCGGCGTGACAGGCTCCGCGAATGCGTGAGGTCCGCGGGCACGATTCAGGTTCCGCCCACTGTCGACGGCACCCTCGATGTTGCCATGCGTACCAGTCGTGACCTCGGACTCGAGGGCGTGATGGCTAAGAAACAGTCCAGCACCTATGCGGCGGGTCGTCGCTCTCGGGCGTGGATCAAGCTGAAGCACCATCTCAGCCAGGAAGTCGTCGTGGGCGGCTGGCGACCGGGCCGCGGCAACCGGGTGAATTCGGTCGGCTCGCTGCTGCTGGGAATTCCAGACGGCTCACAATTGCGCTACATCGGCAGGGTCGGCACCGGATTCAGCGACAAACAACTCGACGAGATGCAGACCCGCCTCAGCGCTCTCTCTCGAAAGACGACGCCCTTCGCCGACGTGCCTGCGGCTGACGCAGCTGATGCCCACTGGGTGACCCCTCGCCTCGTCGGCGAGGTCGAATTCGCGGAATGGACACACGCCGGGCGTCTGCGCCATGCATCGTGGCGTGGCTGGCGGCCCGACAAGGCGGCAGACGACGTCGTCGATGAGAGGTGAGCCCTCGAGTATCGTCGGATCGGAGTGAGTCACCCACTGGGGCAGATGGCGTCGATCGACGGGGGTCGGGGGATCCCGGCGCGCAGATCGGGAGGGTCTATCGAGGTCGTGGGGCGCTCACCATAGCGGACCTGGCCCGACCAGGCATTGCCGGCGACATCGCAGTCGAGGTCTTACCGTCACCGTCACCGAAACTTTTTGCAGTGGGTGCTACTGCTGATACGTTTTCACTGTGAGCGTCCGCATAGAAAAGACAGATCTTCCCGGTATCGGTGTTCGACACGATTTGATCACCGAGCGTGGTCGGAGAATCGGGATCATCGCGTTCCGTGACGGCCACAGGGAGATCTCCATCTTCGACCTGGATGACCCGGACTCGTGCACCGTCTCGATTCCGGTGACAGACCCGGAGGCCTCTGCCCTGGCGGAGCTGCTCGGCGTGTCCGTCATCCTCAGCAAGTTTCAGGAGCTCAGCAACGAGGACACCGGCCTGTTCACGGAGCACATCCTTCTACCTGCAGACTCCGAGTACGCGGGCAAGACGCTGGGCGCCACCAAGGCGCGCACGAGGACGGGCGTCTCGATCGTCGCGGTGGTCAGGAACGGCAAGGTCATCGCCTCTCCACGCCCGGACGAGCGGCTCGACCAGGGTGACGCCCTGATCGCGGTGGGAACACGGAACGGACTTGATGCGCTCGCTGAACTGATCGCCTCCAGTACTGGTTGAACCTCATGTCCCTCGACGCGCACGGTACTGCAATCTCACTCATTGAAGTCGGTGCGCTTCTGCTGGGACTCAGCCTTCTTGGGCGATTGGCGCTGCGATTTCACCTGTCACCCATCCCGCTCTACCTGGTGGTCGGCTTGGCCTTCGGGACCGGCGGCTTTCTGCCGCTGTCGGAGAGTGACAACTTCTTCGAGTTGGGGGCGGAGATCGGCGTGGTGCTGCTCCTGGTCATGCTGGGCCTGGAATATTCGGCCAAGGAGCTCCTCGGTGGCCTGATGAAGTCGAAGCTGACCGGCTTTCTCGACGCGGCCTTCAACGCGCTGCCAGGTGCAGCGCTCGCGCTGCTTCTTGGCTGGGGGCCGATCGCCGCGTTTGCGCTGGCCGGAGTGACCTGGGTCTCATCCTCGGGTGTGGTTGCGAAACTCCTGCGCGACCTTGGCAGGGTGGGAAACCGGGAGACCCCGGTCATCCTCTCCATCCTGGTGATCGAAGACCTTGCCATGGCGTTCTACCTGCCAGTGCTCTCGGCGTTGGCGATCGGTGCCGGGATTCTTCAGGGATCCATCACACTGGTCATCGCGGTCGGCGCGGTGCTCGTCATCCTGTTGGTCGCACTGCGTGGCGGGAACATGCTCTCCAAACTGTTCCCGGCCCAGCACGCGGAGCCGCTTCTGCTCGGGGTGCTCGGCCTGACGATGCTGGTCGCCGGCCTCGCGGACAAGGTCAACGTTTCAGCGGCCGTCGGCGCATTTCTCGTGGGACTGGCCCTCTCCGGCCCGGTGGCCCAGAACGCCACCCGCCTGCTGACGCCCCTTCGTGACTTGTTCGCCGCGATCTTCTTTCTCTTCTTCGGGCTCACCACCGACCCGGCGGCGATCTGGCCGATGCTTGTGCCGGCCCTGCTCCTTGCCGCAGTCACCATGGCGACCAAACTGGCCAGTGGCTACCTCGCGGCTCGCCGAGCCGGCATCCAGCCTTTGGGGCGCTGGCGTACCGGGCTCTCATTGACCCCACGCGGGGAGTTCTCCATCGTCATCGCCGGACTGGCGGTGGGAGCCGGGCTGCAGCCGGAGCTGGCGCCGCTCGCGACCGCCTATGTTCTGATCACCATCTTCGCCGGATCCGTCGTTGCCCGGTTCCCCGACAACGCCTGGTTTCGCAAGCGTGTCGTACGCCGTCGTGGCGCACCAGAGACTCGACCGACGACGATTGTTTCTGGAACCTGAACTCGGTGGTCGCTGAGCGCAGCCGTTGCGGCTTGAGACGTAGTGTCCGGCCGTCAGCGGCTGAGGTAGATCACGTCGAGCGCATCTTCGGAGCCCACCGTGATGAGCGCTCGTGGCGCGGATGCGCCCGCCAGCGCGCGCACGACATCATCCGGTGACACCGAGCTTCCGAGCGCATCTTCACGCTGCCAGACGGTGACGGCTGCTGCTGCTCCGGTCGCAGACTGGATCGCCCTCACATAGGGTTCCGGATCTGAACCTATGACCAGGATCACCTCGCCGAGCGATCTCGGCTCGGCACCGGCCAGTCCCTGCGTGTGGCTGACCTGCACGTCGCTGACCTGCACGTCGGGTGGACCAGATGCGATACTCGGCTCAGGGCGCTCCCTTCGCCAGATCGCGAAATGGTAGGCGGCGACCAGCACGGTGGCCAGCAGCAAGCCGAGCGGGGCGCGAACCTGTTCGAGCAGCCCCGCAGCGACCCCGCTATCGAGGGTTGACTCGAGGATGCGGAATGCGAGTACCAGCAGGGTGATCAGCGCCACAACCGCGCTGATGCCGAACACAACGGCCAGATAGACCCGCCGCGCCGAGTCCGTTGGGTCCGCGGGTGCGGTCGGCCGCCAGATGAGCCACCAGGCCGGGCCACCGACTGCCAGTGCGCTGACACCGGCGAGCAGGAGGGTGAGGGGCCCGGACCCCGCCAGGGGCGTGGATACGGCAGCGAGCGCCGAATTCACAATGATTCCGACCCCAGTGGCCGCGCCTGCCAGCGCTACCCCGGAGGCGACCAGCCGGTTGGCTCGGCGCGTGCCCAACGTCGATCGCCTGACCACGCCCTGGTAGTAGGCGAGCACCACAGCGCCGACGGCCGCCGCAGCGATGGCGGTGCCCGCCGGCTCAAGGACGACTACAACGGACTCGCCGCGGTCGAACCCGAGTCTGAGCGCGATATAGAGGGCGGTCGCCAGGCCACCCAGTGCAACCAGCGAGAGCGCCGCGAAACCCGAACGTTGCGACCGGGCATTCGTGACGAACCAGTGCCACCACCAGACCACCGCTCCGCCGGCCGCCCAAATCAGTCCGGTTGCGACGGCGTGCCACCACGGTCTGCCGAAGGTCGCTATCTCGGCGGCTCCGGACAGCGCGGTGTCGAGCAATTGCGCGAGAGCCGTGATCGAACCCCCGACGAAAAGCGCCAAACCGAAGACCGACCCGATCACCCAAGGAACCCCGACCAGTCGCGTCGGTCGTTTGGCCGGATGCCTGGCCATCCAAACGTGCCAGACCCAGACCAACAGCCAGGCAATTGCGATTGCCAGGTTATCCGGCAGCCAGTAGCCGCCGACGAGTGACGCCAGTGTTGCGAGGAGCGTGCTCGCGCTGGTGATCAGAGCCAGCGAGCACATGGCCGTCAGGTAGAGTCCCCAGCTGACAGATGACCGTTCGCGGTGATCGCGAAGACTCTTCCAGACGAACCACCACAGCACTGCGGCGAGCGGGCCGGCGATCAGGGTGAACGCGAGGGATCGGGCCAGACCGGAGGCGTCAGATCCGGCCAATGCGGAGCCGGACTCCAACGCGCGCTCCAACAAGCCGGTCACCCCGATCGCGGCGATCACGACCATGGAGAACAACAGGATGACGACGATGAGTCGCCGCACGGTTGACAGGGGCCCTGAGCGCTGCTGGGGCAACTGCTGGGCAGTGTCGGTCGCCGCTTGCAGTGTTTCGGTCAACTGTACAAGCCTTCACAGAGGGCGAGCTCGAACGGTGCCTTGTCGATCTTCCACTCGCCCTGTTCCTTGACAAGATCGAACGACTGTCGTGACTCGGATTCGCTTGGACCGAACGGATCGCCGCCGTAGGAGATCCGGAGCAGCACCGAAACCGTCGCGGATGTTTCTCGCTGGGCGGTCGAGAGCAGCGTCACCCTGATGCCGTTGCCCGTCCAGATTCCCATCTTCGCGCAATTCGTGACCAGCCGCTTTGACAACAACTCCATGCCGGCAGGCTCGTCACCGTCGATCACCGCCTCGGAGTATTGCTGTACGACTCCCTCGGGCGAGGCGGGGTCCAGTTGTTTCGGGCCGCCTCGCAACAGGATGGCGGCGAGGGCAACCAGAACGATCGCTGCAATGACAGCCAATACCACGACGAGCGCACGATTACTCCGTTCGGGCACAGGAGTCGGTTCAGTCACCGTTGATTGATTAAGCGTTGATTCTTCCACCATGGTGTCATCATGGCGCATGAGCGGGTGAATCCGGCGCTGATTCTCTCGCGATTAATTCTCGCGGATTGCCTGATCCAGCATCTCGAGGCCCAAGGCGAGTTCTTCGACGGTACTGGTCAACGGCGGCGCGATGCGGAAGACCCCACCCATTCCCGGTAGCTGCACCACATTCATGTGCAGGCCCAACCACATTCATGTGCAGGCCCAACTCGAGGCATCGCGCGGTGACTCGGGCGCCCAGGGTGTCTGAGCCCTCGTTGGTCACCCGGTCAGACACCAGCTCGATACCCTGCAGGAGTCCGCGCCCACGCACATCGCCGACGGATTCGTGCCGGTCCTGGATCTCGAGCAGGCCTCTTCGCAGGATCGACCCCAGTTGTTGGGTGCTCTCGGCCATTCCGTCCCGCTCCAGCACAGTGAGCACAGTCAGTCCGACAGCGGCCGGCAGCGGGTCGGAGACGTGCGTGGTGAAGAACAGGAATCCTCGACGGTGGGCTTCTTCTTCGATCTTCGCGCTCGTGACGAGCGCTGACAACGGAAGGCCGGCGCCGAGGGTCTTCGACAGGGTGAGGATGTCGGGCGTGACACCGTCGCGTTGGAAGGCGTACCAATCCCCGGTGCGACACAGCCCGGTCTGGGCCTCATCGAAGATCAACAGCATTCCGCGCTCCTCACACTTCTGCTTGAGCGCGGCGAAATAGCCCACCGGCGGTTCGATGATCCCTCCCGAGCTGAGGATCGGTTCGACCAAACAGGCGGCAAGTGAACCCACTGATTGCGCGTCAACCAATTCGAATGCGAAATCAAGCTGCCGCTTCCAATCGTGGGCGCCATCTGCCGTCAGAAAGTCTGGTCGGTACGCGTGGGGTACGGGGATGGCGATATTGCCGGGTGCTGTGGGGCCGTAACCTCCTCGTCCGGCACTGTAGGTCGCGGCCGCGGCTGCGTGCGTCATCCCGTGCCACGACCTTGCGAAAGAGACGATCTCGTGGCGGCCCGTGACGAGTTTTGCCATTCGGATGGCGGCCTCATTCGACTCGGCCCCGGTCGACAGGAGTAAAACCTTTTCCAGCCCCGCGGGCAGGGTCTCGGCCAGCCTGCGTGAGAGATCGACCACCGGACGCGAGAGCATGCCACTGAAAAGGTGGTCGAGCGAGGCGATCTGCTTGGTGACCGTCTCGACGATCTCGGGGTGTGAGTGCCCGAGGATCGAACTCATCTGGCCCGACGTGAAATCGAGGATCTTACGGCCACTGGCGGTGAACACGTAACTGCCGGCCGCCCGTTCGATGATCTCGGGGGTGAACGTTCCGCCATAGCGGGCAACATGCTGATCGACGTCAGCCCAGAAGGATTCCTCATTTTCGGATTGGGGCGAACCGAGCGTGGTGAATGAGGTCATGGCCTGATCGTATTCGCCAAGATTATCCGTGTCTATCAACCAATTCCGTCTATAGTGATCGGAAAAGCCGTACAAGGAGGCGGATCAGATGCCCCTTAATTCGTGGCGATTGCAGATGCTCAGCGAATTGGCCAATCGGGGTACGATCCGGGCGGTCGCCGAAGCCCTGCAACTGAGCCCATCGAGCGTGTCGCAGCAATTGTCTGTGCTCGAGAACGAAACCGGAACACAGTTGTTGGTGCGGGTGGGGCGACGGGTGCGTATCACCCCCGCCGGTGAGCTTCTGGTCGTCCACGCGCGAGAAATCCTTGACCAGATGGAGGCCGCACAAGCCGAATTGGACGGTTTGACCACTCACCCGGCGGGCCTGGTGAGATTGGCCGCATTTCCCAGTTCGATGCCGCGGCTCATCATTCCCCTGGCCGAGCAACTTCGCCGGGCATTCCCCGCGGTCCAATTGGAGATCCATGAGTTGGAGCCCGACCGCACCATCCCCGCCCTGCAGAGGGGGGATGTGGATGTCGCCCTGACGGCTCACCCCGCCGAACAGAGACTCGTGGCCGACCCGGCATTGGCCGTCGAATCGCTGATGGTAGATCCCATAGTGCTGGTTCTCTCAGCTGACCGCCCGGATGATGCCTCTAGTGATATCAGCGTTTTGGGCGATGAGTGGTGGGCACTCGACCGACCGGGAACCCACCTCGCCGACCTCACAGTGAATGCGTGTCGGACGGCCGGATTCGAGCCGCAGATCGCTGGCTACTTTCCGAGTTACGACGTTCTGCTACGGCACGTGGAGGCGGGGCTCTCGGTCGCGTTGCTGCCCGCGCTCGCCGTTGATGACCGCTATCGGGTGCGTGCCCACGAGCCGAAACCATCGATGCAGCGCCACATCGTCGTCGCCAGCAGGAGGGGTGCGCGGTCGCTGGCCGCGGTACAGGCAGTGCTGGAGATTCTGCATTCGATAAGTGACGCGGTCTCCTCACCCTGACGAGGATGTGGCTGACTGGCCGACAGCATCGGCCAGATGATGAATCGAACAGTGTCGCAACAATCGAAGGGGTGCGAGTTTCACGCTGCCGGAGATCAGTCCTCCGGCCACAGCTAGAGGTTCAAGGCCTGGCCGACGGTCGCTCCGCCGTCGACGATGAACTCCGTGCCGGTGGAGTATGTGGCGTCGGCCACAAGGTACAGCACGAGCTTGGCTACCTCCTCGGGCTCCCCAATCCGCGGGATGGCCTGGGAGGCATACATTTCGTTGCTCTCCATTCCGGCGGTCATCGGTGTTCTGATTCCGCCGGGGTGAACGGAGACGACGCGAATGTTGTCTGGCCCGAGGTCGAGCGCTGCGGCCTTGGTGAGTCCGCGCACACCCCACTTGCTGGCGACGTAGGCGCTCAGGTTCGAGTAACCCATCATGCCCGCCGACGACGAAAGGTTCACGATGACCCCGCCGCCTGCCGCCTTCTGTTGACGAGGATGTCGATGTGGCCGATGTTCTCGTCGATGTCAGCCACGACCTCCGTCCAATTGCTTTCACTCGTGACGTCCAGCCTTCTGTACTCGGCACCGATCGAATCCGCCAAAGCCTGACCTTCGTCGTCGAGCACGTCGCCGATGATCACCCGGGCTCCCTCTGCCGCGAAGAGCTTTGCGTCCGCGGCACCCATGCCGTGGGAACCTCCCGTGATCAGTGCGATTTTGCCATCAAGTTTGCCCATGGTGGATCTCCTCCGTCATTGTGTGGTGCCCCCCATCATCCGGCAGCACCGCCCGTGTGTCACTTCGAGGGGCGGGAAGCCGCCGAGCGGGCGCACTTCGCTCGGCGGCGCAATGACTGCTTCGTCAGCCGCCGATATCGGTGATGGCGCGCGTGATGATCACCGCCGCGACACCGATCACGAGCTGGATGGCAGCGATCGAGACCGGGAGGGCAATCGCACGAAACGACCGGGTGCGGGTGAACTGGATGATTGTGGCCACCAGAAAGCCGGCGACGGTGATTGCGAGGATCGTGAACGACCAGATGAGGATCTCGGTGAGGTACGCGAGTCCGGCACCCAAGTCGTCGAGCCCCGCCGGGTTCGTGGAGTCCATGACGAGTTTGACGACCTGCCCGGTCAACAGGGTGATCGGGATGAACAGCGAAGCCAGAATGACCGCAATCGTGTAAGGCTGATTCGAGTGGATATCAGGGCGCGGCGTTGTTTCGTTCATCGCACGAGTATGGCAGAGGGGGGACTTCGTACTGCCAGGCGATGACGTCTCAGGCGGGCTGTGAAAGCCTGCGGCGACCTATTGCTGACCGGCTTGTTCACGCGTGGCACAGAGCCGCAGCGCGATCTCGGTCGCCTCGTCTGCCGCATCACCGGCCGACTTCCCGGACGCAGCCGCCCGCCCTGCGGCATAGCCGACGAGGTACGTGGTCAGCGGCGCTGCCGGGCGCAACACCTGGTGGGCGGCCCTCCCGGCGAGGCCGAGCAACTTCTTGATGTCAACCTCGACGTGGTCCAGGCCGAGCGCCTCGCTGACCTCGGCACACCACGCGATGAGGGTGGCATCCTCTTCGGGCCTGTCCACGGGCATCTCCTTCGAGTCGGTGGGCTAGAAGCCCTTGAGCACCTGGGCCGCGTGTTCGACGCGAGGCACGTCGGCGAAATATTTGCTCGCGAGGGCGCGCCAGGCAACATAGTCGTCGGACTCTCGAAATCCCACGGTGTGGTCCTCGAGCGTTTCCCATTCGACCATCAGGCGAAACCTGGACGACACCTCATGAGTGTCACGTAACTCCAGTGAGAGGCAACCCTTCGCCCGTTTGAACAGGGGGACGGCTTCGGCCACGGCCTGGATGAACAAAGACTCCTGTCCGGGCACCACGTCGATCTCGGCGATCTCCAAGTAGCTCATGGCACGACTTTACCCGTTCGCCCACGCGAGGCGCTGGCCGCCTCGCTGTGACAGAGTTAACGCCTGATGCGAAAAACACTCGGGGCGGGTTCACTCGTCTTTCTCACCGGAGCGCTCGTGGCGTTGATCTCGCTGGCAGCCGTCTACTGGTTCTTCGTGCGCACTCAGACGGGGCAGGAGATCGATCAACTGGCGTTCGACGGGGCGAAGATCGGACACCGCACCGTCGCCCCCTACGTCTTCAGCTTTCTGGATTCTCTTCCGGTCGTAGCCGCGATCATCGCATTCGTGCTCGCGGTCGTGGTTTCTGCGTCCCGAGGAAGATGGTTCTTGTTCGCGCTCGCGATCGGGTCGGCAATCGCGGCGAATGTGACCACCCAGATACTCAAGCCCCTGCTGCCGAGGCCCGACCTCGGGGTCGACGGGTTCGCGTACAACTCTCTGCCATCGGGGCACACGACGGTTGCCGCCGCCGCCGTGCTGGTCGTGTTTCTGGTCGCGAGCCCCCAGTGGCGGGGGTGGGCCGCTCTCGCGGGTGCCACCTTCACGGTGGTCGCCGGGGTGGCGACCCTGGCCGGCCAATGGCACCGGCCGTCTGACGTGGTGGCCGGGCTGCTGGTGGTTGCCTTCTGGGGATGTCTTGCCGGGGCCCTCGGGCAGCGTCCGCGAGTCGAGAGCACGCGGATCCAGGTTCCGCGAATGCGGGTGCTGTTGTGGGTGGCGCTCATCAGCGCGCTCGGTACTGCGTTGTCGTTTCTTGTCGTTCTCACCCGGCCAAATGACGGGGAAACAACGTTGTTGGTGGCGTACGCGGGCGGGGTGACCGCGATCACCGCCGCCGGCTTCCTGCTTGCCGCATTGGCGACGCGGGCGTTTCGCCGGGTTCGCTGACACAACGATCGGCGGATTAAAAGGACAGTTTTCAGTTTAAATCGGTATGCTGAAGTTTGTGAGCATTGCGGAGAATATCCCAAATATCCTGATCGAACGACCCGAACTGGCGGGCATCGGTCAATACGAATTCGGCTGGGCCGACTCCGATGCCGCAGGCGCCACCGCCCGAAGAGGCATTTCCGAAGAAGTGGTCAGCGACATCTCGGCGCTGAAGAATGAGCCCGAGTTCATGCTCAAGCATCGGCTCAAGGGATACCAGATGTTCCGCCGCAAGCCGATGCCGAATTGGGGTGCCGACCTGTCGGGCATCGACTTCGACAACATCAAGTATTTCGTGCGGTCGACCGAGAAGCAGGCCCAGACCTGGGACGACCTGCCCGACGACATCAAGAACACCTACGAGCGGATCGGCATCCCCGAAGCTGAGCGCAATCGCCTCGTCGCGGGCGTCACTGCACAGTACGAGTCGGAAGTGGTCTATCACCAGATCCGCAGCGACCTCGAGGCGCAGGGAGTGATCTTCACCGACACCGACACTGCCCTGCGTGAGCACCCGGAGTTCTTCGAGGAGTACTTCGGAACCGTCATCCCCGCCGGCGACAACAAGTTCGCGGCGCTGAACACCGCGGCCTGGTCGGGCGGGTCGTTCGTCTACGTGCCGCCGGGCGTGCACGTGGAGATTCCGCTGCAGGCCTACTTCCGCATCAACACCGAGAACATGGGCCAGTTCGAGCGCACCCTGATCATTGCCGACGAGGGCAGCCCGCCCCGATCTACACCACAGACTCGTTACATTCGGCCGTCGTCGAGATCATCGTGAAGAAGGATGCCCGGGTGCGGTACACGACCATTCAGAACTGGTCGAACAACGTCTACAACCTGGTCACCAAGCGGGCGATCGCGATGGAGGGCGCCACCATGGAATGGGTGGACGGCAACATCGGCTCCAAGGTGACGATGAAGTATCCGTCGATCTACCTGATGGGGGAGCACGCCAAGGGGGAGACCCTGTCGGTGGCGTTCGCCGGTCCCGGACAGCACCAGGACGCTGGCGCAACATCGTCTCCAAGTCGATCGCCCGTGGCGGTGGCCGAAGCGGTTACCGGGGTGAGGTGCGTATCGAGGCCGGCGCCCACCACTCGGCCAACACGGTGAACTGCGACGCGCTACTGGTCGACACGCTCTCGCGCAGCGACACGTATCCGACCGTCGATGTGCGCGAAGACGACGTGAAGATGGGTCATGAGGCCACTGTGTCCCGCGTCAACGAGGAGCAGATCTTCTATCTCATGAGTCGAGGCCTGGCCGAATTCGAAGCGATGGCGATGATCGTGCGCGGTTTCATCGAGCCGATCGCCAAGGAGCTGCCGATGGAATACGCACTCGAGCTGAACAAGTTGATCGAGATGAGCATGGAAGGGTCGGTCGGTTGATGGGCCAGCCAGCACCCACCGTCACCATCGAAAGCCACAAAGCGTCCCGGTCGAACACCGCCTCCGATGAGCCGAGATTTGTCCCGGTTCAAACCAGGTCGGAGCGATTCACCTCCGTTGACGCCGCCGACTTCCCCGCGCTGTCCAGTTCCCAACTGGAGTGGAAATACACGCCGATCGCCCGGGTCAAGGAGCTCGCCGGTGAACCGGTCAACGGCGCCCGCTACGAATACACGGTGATCGATGAAACCGGTGACGCGGTGCTCATCGAATGGTTGGACCGGACGGATCGGCGCATCGGTGCCGCCGGCAAACCGGAGGAGCGGGTGTCTGCGAACGCGTGGACCTCGTTCGGCGAGGCGCTGGCGATCACGGTGCCTGCCGGGGCCGATGGCGGCCTGACCGTGGATCGCAACCGGTTCGGGCCAGAAGCCCGGGCCGCACACACCGTGATCACGGCCGGCGAGGGCAGCCGGGCTGTCATCATCGTGCAGAACTCGGGGTCGGCACTGTTGACCGAGAACCTGGAGATCGTGCTCCAGGATGAGGCGCAGCTCACCGTCGTGAGCGTACAGGAATGGGCCGATGATGCCATTCACCTGGCCAGCCACTTCGCCACGCTCGGCCGGGGCGCGAGGCTCAAACACGTGGTCATCTCGCTCGGCGGCAGTGTCGTACGCATCGACCCGTCGGTGCATCTGGCCGCCTCCGGTTCAGACGCAGAGTTGCTCGGGGTCTACTTCGCCGACGCCGGCCAGCACCTGGAGCAGCGTGTCTTCGTGAATCACGATGCGCCGCACACGCGCAGTCGGGTCAACTACCGGGGTGCCCTGCAGGGCGAGGGCGCCCGAACCGCCTGGGTCGGCGACGTGTTGATCCGTGCCACCGCGGTCGCCGCAGACACCTATGAGCAGAACCGCAATCTGGTGCTCACCGAGGGGGCGCGCGCCGATTCGGTGCCGAATCTGGAGATCGAGACCGGCGACATCCTGGCAGCCGGCCACGCGTCGACCACGGGCCGATTCGACGACGAGCAACTCTTCTACCTGCGGTCGCGCGGAATTCCCGAGGCCGAGGCCCGGCGACTCGTGGTGCGTGGTTTCTTCACCGAACTCATCGCCTCGATCGGTCAGGATGCGCTCGAAGCGCGCCTGGTGCGTGCGATCGAGGCCGAACTCGGAATGCCGGCCTCCGGGCCCCCAGAGCCCTGATCTCCCAAGCACTGACTGCCCGCCACCCAACATTCAACAAAGGAAAGTATGTCCACCCTCAGCATCAAAGACCTCCACGTCAGCGTCGACACAGACCAGATGGGGCCGAATGGGTCGGGTAAGTCAACGCTTGCCTACTCGATCGCCGGGCATCCGAAATATCACGTCACCCAGGGCTCTGTGACGCTCGACGGCGCCGAGGTGCTCGACATGACGGTGGACGAGCGAGCCAGGGCGGGACTGTTCCTGGCCATGCAGTACCCGGTGGAGATCCCCGGCGTCACCGTCACCAACTTTTTGCGCACCGCGAAGACCGCCATCGACGGCGAGGCGCCGGCGATCCGTGGCTGGATCACGAGCATCCGCGAATCCATGACCAACCTGCGCATGGAACCGTCGTTCGCCGAACGCAACGTCAACGAGGGTTTCTCCGGTGGTGAGAAGAAGCGCAACGAGATCTTGCAGCTCGAACTTCTGCAGCCGCGGTTCGCGATTCTCGATGAGACGGATTCGGGCCTCGACGTCGATGCGTTGAAGATCGTGGCGGAGGGAGTCAACCGCGCCAAGGACAAGACTGGGCTGGGTATCATGCTGATCACCCATTACACGCGCATCCTGCGCTACATCAAGCCCGATTTCGTGCACGTGTTCGTGGCCGGGCGCATCGCCGAGCAAGGCGGCCCAGAGCTCGCCGACCGACTCGAGAACGAGGGCTATGACCGCTTCCTGCCGGTCGGGGCCTCGGAATCGACGAACTAGAAAGGACACCGCTGTCATGTTGACCACATTGGAGGACACCCGCTTCGATGAGATCGAAGAGGCATTGAAGGATGTGATCGACCCTGAACTCGGGGTGAACGTCGTTGATCTCGGTCTCGTCTACAATCTGGCGTGGGATGACGAGAGGGATGCCCTCGCCATTGACATGACCCTGACCACTGCGGAATGCCCGCTGCAGGATGTGATCACCGAGCAGGTCGCCGAGGCGCTCGACGGGGTGGTGGACCAGTTCTTCATCACCTGGGTCTGGATGCCGCCGTGGGGCCCGCAACGCATCACCGATGACGGCCGCGACATGATGCGCGCCCTCGGCTTCAACCTCTGATGCCGCGGGTATCTCCGTCGATGAGGATCTGACCTGTCCAGTATCTGAACTTTTCTGCAACTGGACCGGGCGCTGTCCCGATGGATCAGCTGGCGGGAGTCGGCCCGGTGGGTGCGCTCGCAGACCCTGCCTGTGCCGCCGCGATGGCGTCGGCCGCCTGCACGAGCGCCAGGTGGGAGAACGCCTGCGGAAAGTTACCGGCCTGACGGCGATCGCTGGTGTCGTACTCTTCGGAGAGCAGGCCGACGTCGTTGGCGAAGCCGACGAGCCGGTCCATGAGCTCGTGGGCGTCGTCGAGTCTTCCCGAACGGGCATATTGCTCTGCCAACCAGAACGAGCACGCCAGGAACGCGTGTTCTCCGGGTGGCAGCCCGTCGAGACCGCTGTCGGTGCGGTACCTGAGGAGTAGCCCGTCGCGCAGCAGATCCTCCTCTATCGCGGCGACGGTGCCCAGCATCCGCGGATCATCCGGCTCGCAGTACCCCACCTGGGCGAGCACCAGCAGCGAAGCGTCCACCTGGTCGGTGCCGAAGTACTGGGTGTAGCTGTTGCGCGCCTCGTCGAAGCCGTTGTTCTCGACATCCTCGCGCACCTGGTCGCGCAGACGCTCCCAGCGATCGACCGGACCAGGCAGGCCGTAGTCGCGTACCGCCCGGATAGCGCGATCGAGGGCTGCCCACACCATCACCCGCGAATGGGTGAACTCCCTCTGTGGGCCACGGATCTCCCAGATGCCCTGGTCGGGGCGTCGCCAGTTCTTCTCGATGAAGCTGAGCAGCGCTCGTTGCAGCGGCCACGAGAACGCGTCCTCGGCCACACCGGCCTCCCTCGCCTGGTGCAGGGCCACCATGACCTCACCGATCACATCGGCCTGAAATTGGCCGACCGCGTCATTGCCGACGCGTACGGGTGATGCGCCCTGATATCCGGGCAGGCTGGGGATCTCCCGTTCCTCGAGAAACCTCTCACCGGCGAGCCCATACATGATCTGCACATCGTTCGGGTCGCCGGCGATCGCCCGCAGCAGCCAGTTGCGCCAACTCTGGGCGGCATCCACGTAGGCGTGTTCGAGAAGGGCGCTCAGGGTCAATGATGCATCCCGCAACCAGACGTAGCGGTAATCCCAGTTACGCGTGCCGCCGAAGTCTTCGGGAAGGGATGTCGTGGCCGCCGCGACGATGCCGCCGGTCTCCACATGGCTCAGGGCCCGCAGCACCAGGAGGGAGCGGATGACCTCTTTGTGGTAGGGGCCGCTGTGGTTGCAGGACGCCACCCAGTCAGACCAGGACGAGACAGTGTTCGCGAGGGCGGCGTCGATGTCGATGTGTTCGGGCGTGTCCACGTGTGAGCGAAAGCAGGCAAGCACCGAATCTACTGTCTGGCCGGCGGAGATCGTGGTGGTGGCCTCGTGGTGGTGATCGGCCGCGTGCAGGCGGGGGCCGCGCAGGATGATGGCATCCGGCCCGGCCACCGCCAGCAGGCCATGCCCGTGTTCATCGAGTACCTGCCTGACCCAGGGCATCGCTGTGGCGTACCCGAAGCGGATGGTCAGTCGCTGGTGCATCTTCACCGTGCCGCTGACACCGTGCACGCGCCGAACCACACGGCCGTAGTCGTCGCCGAGGGGCATGAACTCGGTCACGTCCACCACACCGGTCGGTGTCGTCCATCTCGTGGTCAGAACGAACGTGTCCTCGATGTAGGAGCGGCTGGCCGTGGCTTCAGGATCTTCCGGCGCGAGCAGCCACCTGCCGTGGTTCTCATCGCCCAAGAGGGCCCCGAACATTGACGGTGAATCGAACCGGGGCATGCACAACCAGTCGATGCTGCCGTCTCTGCCCACCAGGGCCGCCGTGTGGCGGTCGCTGAGTAGGGCGTATTCCTCAATGTTGAGGCTCATTCCTCCATCATGACACCGTGCGGTCTACTCTGTTGGGTATGGCACAACAGATCAAGACAATTCTTATTCTGGGAGCGAGTGGAGATCTGGCGGCCCGACTGCTTCTACCTGCGCTGGGGCAGCTGTTGACGCGGGAGCCCAAGCGGCGGGTGACCTTGATCGGAGCGGGGATCGACGAACTGACCGACGCCCGCTGGAAGTCGATCCTGAAGACGTCGTTCACAGAGGGTGGGGCCAGCGCCGCCGTGGTCGACCGCGTGCTGAAGAACACCAGGTACCTGAGGCTTGACGTGACACAGGCGGGAGACCTCACCACCGCGCTCGAGGCGTGCGACGGCACCCCGGCGATGTACTTCGCGCTGCCACCGGCGATCACCGCGCGTGCCTGTGACGCGTTGTCTGACGTGTCACTGCCGAAGGGAACGATTCTCGCGCTGGAGAAACCCTTCGGTACCGATGAGGCCGGCGCGCACGCCCTCAATAAGAAGCTCCTCAGTCTGGTTCCCGAGACCCAGGTGCACCGAATCGACCACTTCCTTGGCGTATCGACCGTGTTCAACCTGGTCGGACTGCGGTTCGCGAACCGCGTCTTCGAGCCGGTGTGGAACAGCTCCCACATTGAAAAAGTGGAAATCGTCTACGACGAGCAACTCGCGCTGGAGGGCCGCGCTCGTTACTACGACAAGGCCGGCGCCCTGGTCGACATGATCCAGAGCCACCTGCTGCAGGTGTTGGCGGTGTTTGCGATGGAGCCGCCGTCGAGCATGTCGGCCGCCGACCTGCGCGACGCCAAGGGGCAGGTTCTGCGAGCAACCCGGGTGTATGACTCGAACCCGCAGCAATCCTCACGGCGAGCACGGTACACGGCCGGAAAGGTCGGGCGTCGTTCGATTCCGTCCTACGTCGACGAAGATGGGGTTGATCCGAAAATGGGAACGGAGACCTTGGCCGAAATCACGGTGGAGATCGACACCTGGCGGTGGGCGCGTGTGCCGTTCGTGCTGCGGTCGGGCAAGGCATTGTGCGACAAGCGCCGCGAGATCATCGTCACCTTCAAAGACGTTCCGCACCTGCCGACCGGGCTGACCGGACTCACTGGCCCGACCGTTCTGCGAATCTATTTCACCCCTGATCGGCTGAGCCTCGAGCTGAATGTCAACGGCCCGGGCAATCCGGAGGAGCTGGATCGCGCGACGCTGACCACCGACCTCGGGGCAGGGGAGCTGCTTCCTTACGGCGAAGTGCTGGCCGGCATCTTGAATGGCGACCCCACCCTGTCAGTGCGCGGCGATACCGCTGAACACTGCTGGCGCATCGTGGGCCCAGTACTGGAGGCGTGGCACGCGAAAGGGTTCCCGATGGACGAATATGAGGCCGGAACCAAGGGGCCGTCGAACTGGGACGGCGACTGACGCTTGGTCTCTGCCGCTCGATGTGGGACGCGCTGTGGCTGTGGCTGTGGCTGTGGCTGTGGCGTGGTGACGGCGGATCGTTGAACTGAGGCCCGTCAGGCGACGTGGCGGCGTGCCCCAGTCGGAGTGTTCTCCGAGGGTGCGACCGGGGTCATCGAAGCCACCAAGGCGGTCAGGTCTGCGGGGTCGGGACGGAACAACTGGTCTTCGGTGTCGGCCCACAGTGTGATCGGCTCTGGCTGCCACTCGGGTGAAACCGGGGTGGCCACTGCCTCGACCGGCGCCGCAGAGCGTTCAGAGAGGGCCGTCGTCAATTCCACCGCGATCGAGTGCGTCAAAAACTCTTGGAACAGCACATCGGTGTCTGAAGCGCTGCGGGGAACGACGCTCCATGAGCCGCGCGGACCGAAATGCTCGTTCAGTCGCATTTCAACGACTTCGAGCACCTGCTCGTCGGTCAATCGTGGTTCGTGAACGACAGGGGCCACCGTCTCGGCGGCGTGCCGACGCCAGCGAAATCTCATGGGAACCCTCCCTCACGCACTGTTGCCAATTGAACTGATGGCCCCAGTTTCGCCGATCGCAGCGGGTTCGTCGCCATGACACGCCGACGGGGGGTGCGGAACCGTGGTATCGCACGCTTGCCCACGGTTTGGCCGGCAGTCGGATTCACTCTTCGATGCGCAGCTCGTCGGCCTCTTTCTTTGCAGAACCGATCGCAATGGCCACGGTTGCGCCCCAGCTCAACCACATCAGGATCAGGCGCCAGTCGCGCGGACCGGTACGCGTCGTCTGAATGATCGACCAGGCGCCGAAGACCGCGCTGAGGACACTGGTGTTGAAAATGAATTTGCGCATCGAAGTAGTACCTCCTGGGCATCCACGCTACCGGTAATCCGCGGTTCTTCCCCGGGCAACCTGCAACGGAGGTCTGGGTTGCGTGAAAAACGGTCGAACTCTCTGGCAAACAACTGAGAATCTGACCGATCGGACAGTACCTGACCGATCGGTCAGATACTGTCGGAGCATGTCCACTTCCCCCCTTGACGCCTCAGTTGCGCAGGGTCGACCGATCGCGCCGGGTTCGACCAGGCCCAGCCCTGCCACGGAACTGAAGGCCATCGCGCTGGAGCAGTTCGCGCTGGTCGGGTTCGGGGCGACCTCCCTGCAGGCCATCGCCGATACGGCCGGATATTCGAAGTCGAGTGTGCTTTATCACTTCGCCTCGAAGGAGGCCTTGCTCGAGGCCGTGCTCGGCCCCGCCATCGACCGGCTCGGGCGGGTTCTGGCCGCATTCACGCCGGCCGGTGATGCCCGTATGGACCGCGACGCATTCGTCGAGGCATTCGTCGACTTTCTGCTCGAGCACCGACTGGAAGTGCACATCTTCATCAACCAGGGGCAGTCGATGCGCGGAACACCCGTCATCGACCGGGCCAACGAACTCATCGCCGCGCTCACGGCCAGTCTTTTCGCGGCCGATTCCACCACGCAGGAGAGAATCCGTTTCGGTGTCGCCCTCGGGGGCGCGGCTTACACCCTTGTCGCCGGCATGACCTTCGCCGGCGACGCATTGGGCCCGCCCGACGAGATCCGGTTCGCGCTGATCCAAGTGGTCTCCGAGCTTCTGTCACCGGCACCATTGCCGAGGCTCGCCGAAACCGGGGACGCCGATTCGGCAACCGGCTGAATCAGGCTTCGCACCGCATCCCTCCGATCACGCGCCGTGAGGCCGCCACCCGTTAGCCCCGCCACCAAGAAAGAAATTTGACGAACATGGCATCCCTTCTCTACCGACTCGGTCGGTTCTCCGCACGCAAGGCCTGGTCGGTCGTCGTCGCGTGGCTGCTCCTGCTGGCCCTCGCCGCCGGCGCGTTCGCGGTGTTCGGCGGCACGCTCACCTCGGCCGTGACGATCCCCGGCACTGCCACTCAGGAGGTGAGCGATCAGCTCGCCGAGAAGTTCCCGGCAGCGAGTGGAGGTCTCGGCACGGTCGTGTTCACGACTACCGATGACTCCGGCTTCACCGACGCCCAGAAGGCGGAGATCGGGAAGCTCCTGGAGAAAACCACTGCCCTCGAGAGCGTCAAGGGCACCACGAACCCGTTCGTCGTGCAGGGGCAGCTCGCCGAGCAGTCACAGCAGATCACGAGCGGTCGTCAGCAGATCGCCGACGGCAAGGCCCAGCTCGATGCGGGTCAGGCCCAGGTGGACGCTGCCGAGGCGCAGCTCGACGCGGGCCAGCAGCAACTCGATGCAGCGCGCGCTCAGGCCGAGGCAGCGGGTCAGCTCGAGGCCGCCGGGCCCCAGCTCGACGCGCAGCAGGCCGAGATCGATGCCGGGACTGCACAGATCGTAGAGACGCAGGCAAAGCTTGACCAGACCCGCATCGAGCTGGAGAAGCAGAGTGCAACGTTGGAGCAGGGTTCCCAACTGCTTGAGCTGTCCTCCGAGATTCGCCAGGTCTCGAGTGACGGGACCACTGCCATTGCCATCATCCAATTCGACAAGTCTCTCCACACGGTCTCGGCAGAGGCGAAAGAGGCCGTCGTCAACGAGATGAACGACGCCGGCATCGCCGGCGTCGACGTTGAGGTCACCAACGACCTCGCTGCGACCATCCCCGACATTCTGGGCCCGGGAGAGATCGCCGGCGTCATTCTCGCTGCCATCGTGCTTTTCGTCATGCTCGGCACCTTGATTGGCGCGGGCCTCCCCCTGATCAACGCCCTCATCGGGGTGGGTGTCGGCGTGCTCGCATCACTGGCGCTGTCCGGTACGGTCGATATGCTCTCGGTCACACCCGTGCTGGCAGTCATGCTGGGGCTTGCGGTTGGCATCGACTACTCGTTGTTCATCTTGAACCGGCATCGCAAGCAACTGCGCAACGGGGTGCCACTGCAGGAGTCGATCGGGCTCGCGAACGGCACGTCGGGCAACGCCGTCGTGTTCGCCGGGGCCACGGTGCTCATCGCCCTCCTGGCCCTCAACCTCACGGGGATTCCGTTCCTCGGCCTCATGGGCACGGTGGGTGCGGTTGCGGTGTTCGTGGCGATCCTCGTCGCTATCACGCTGACTCCGGCGCTGCTGCGCCTGGTCGGTGCGCGGATCCTCACGAAGAAGGCACGGGCCAAGATCGGCCACGCCGACCCTGTCCGTGTCCCGAACAAGCCGATGAACACCATGCGTGCCATCGTCACCGTGGTTGCCGGCGTCATCGTGCTTCTCATCGTGGCGATGCCGGCGCTCTCCATGCGCCTCGGCCTGCCCGCCGGGTCATCGGAACCCGTCAGCTCCAGCGCGTACAAGTCGTACAAGTTGATCGAAGACAAGTTCGGCGCCGGCGTCAACGGCCCTCTCGTCGTCGTCGCGGACATGTCGGAGAAGGTCTCCGGCGAAGATCTCGTCGCCGAACAGGTGCGCATCGGCACAGCGTTGAAATCAGAGCACAACGTGGTCGCTGTCGCCCCGATCGGCGTCTCTGATGACGATATGCTGCTCGCTTTTCAGGTCGTGCCCGAGGGCGGACCCACGAGCGAGTCAACCGAGCAGCTCGTGCACGACGTGCGCGGGCTCAACCTGGAGGGTGTTGATTCCCTCGGCGTTGCCGGCAATGCGTCAGGCAACATCGATGTGAGCGAGAAGCTGGCCGGTGCCCTGCCGCTTTATCTTCTCGTCGTCGTCGGGCTCTCGTTGATCATTCTGATCCTCGTGTTCCGCTCGATCCTCGTACCGCTGACGGCCACCATCGGTTTCATATTGTCGCTGTTCGCCTCGTTCGGTGTCATTACGGCTGTCTTCCAATGGGGCTGGCTGGCCCCCGTGTTCGGAGTGCACGACCCCGGGCCCATCCTGAGCTTCCTGCCGATCTTGGTGGTTGGCGTGCTGTTCGGCCTCGCAATGGACTACCAGTTGTTTCTCGTCAGTGGCATGCGCGAGTCCTACGCCCACGGCAGCCCGTCCCGGCTCGCCGTCCAGCGGGGAGTGCACGCGGGACGTGCGGTGGTCACTGCTGCGGCACTCATCATGGCTGCGATTTTCGGCGGGTTCATATTCTCGAACTCTGTGATGATCCAGTCGATCGGCCTCGGCCTCGCGTTCGGTGTGCTTTTTGACGCCTTCGTCGTGCGGATGCTGCTCATTCCCGCCGCGATGCACCTGCTCGGTGACGCGGCGTGGTGGCTGCCGAAATGGCTTGATCGCATTTTGCCGAACGTCGACGTCGAAGGTGCCTCCCTCGAGCGTTCGCACCCGGGTGCCGCGCACATCGCAGCCCAGGCGGAGCCGGAGCTGGAGCTGGAACCCGCAGCAGAGGCGTCGGGGACGTAGGGCACGCGCCGGGCCGATGTGATCTGAGGAGGGTGCGAGATGCAGATACACGTCTCGCACCCTTCGTCGTCGGTCACCTTCGCGCCGTTCTGGGCCCGAGGCCGGCCCGGGCGGCGCGCTAGTGGCGAACGAGGATCGCGTCGAAGTCGGTGCCGGCAGGAAGGCTCCCGTATTCATGCCTGCGATCGGTGCCCAACCGCGCGCTGATGAATGCGTCGGCGATGGCCGAAGGTGCCCGTCGCACCAGCAGCGAGCACTCAAGGGCGAGCGCCATATCTTCCACGAGGCGCCTGGCCTGCAGCTGGGCGGCACCGCTGTCAGCTGCACTGATCTGTTTTGCAAGCCGGGTCGTGGCGGCGATGTGGGCATCGAGCACGGAGTTGCCGCCTGCGCCTGCCATCACCTCATCGAAAAAGGCAGTCACGCTTTCGGGGGAACGGTCCATTGCCCGTAACACGTCGAGTGCGATGACGTTGCCGGAGCCCTCCCAGATCGCCATCACCGGCTGTTCCCGGTAGCGGCGCGCCAGCGGGAACGTCTCCACGTACCCATTGCCGCCCATGCATTCCATTGCCTCATAGGCGTGCTGCGGGCCGCGCTTGCACACCCAATACTTTGCAACGGCGGTGGCCAGCCGCCGAAAACTCTTCTCTGAATCGCTCGCGTCATCGTCGTGTGCGCGCGCCAGGCGCAGCGCTGTTGCTGTAGCCGCTTCCGACTCGAGGGCGAGGTCTGCCAGCACGGACGTCATCGCGGGTTGGTCGATCAAAAGCGCCCCGAAGGCCCGGCGGTTTCGTGCATGCCACAACGCCTCCGCCACGGCCTGGCGCATTCCGGCTGCGCTCCCGTACACGTTGTCGAGCCTCGTTCGTGCCACCATTTCGATGATCGTGCGAACGCCGGCGCCGATCTCGCCGGTCAGGTACCCGACGGTGCCCTCGAACTCGACTTCGGCAGACGCGTTCGACCGGTTGCCGAGTTTGTCCTTCAACCGCTGGATGTTGAACACGTTTCGGGTTCCGTCCTCCAGCACGCGGGGCACCAGAAAACACGTCAAAGCATCGGGGGTCGATGCCGTTGACACCTGCGCCAGTACGAAGAACGCGTCACTCATCGGTGCGGAGCAGAACCACTTGTGCCCGGTGAGGGCATACTCGTTCGCTCCGCGGTGAACCGCGCGGGTGCTGTTGGCGCGCACATCCGACCCGCCCTGCTTCTCGGTCATTCCCATTCCAAACAGCGCTCCGGGCTTTCCGGACGGCGCGGCCAGCGCACTGTCGTAGCCGCGTGAGAACACGCGCGGCAGCCACTCGTCGGCGAGGTCGGGTTGCAGCTGCAGGGTGGGTACGGCCGAATGCGTCATCGAGATCGGGCACGCGTGGCCGGGCTCGATCTGGGCGAAGAGCATGAACCCCGCAGCCCGCGCCACGTTCGCGCCCGGTCCGGGTTCGGCCCACGCACTCGTATGCACACCGTACGAAACGGCGGAGGCGATGATCTCGTGGTAAGCGGGGTGGTAGTGCACTTCGTCGATACGGTTGCCATACGGGTCGAAGGCGACCAGTTCTGGCTCGTTCGTGTCGGCGGCTTTCGAGGCGGCCTGAAACTCTGCCGTGGCGACATGGGCGCCGATCTGGGTCAGCTGTTCCACGGACCACCCCGCGTCATAATGCTCGACGCCTTCGACGAGCGGCCTGTTCGAGGTGAACTCGTTGACGTCGATGCGCGGCGGAGACTGGTTGCTGACGGTGTGGGTGCTCATGACACTACCTTTCCGGCGCGGATGGCCACGGGTTCGGATGCCCCCGCCGCCCGCCGGTACAGCGCGGACATGGTGGCGATCACCGCGTCGGTCTCGGTGGCGTCGATGCCGTTGCCGTGGAGTGGAGATTTTTGCCCGGTGACGGCTTCACCGCCGCTGTCACCCGGTGGGGCGTCCCCGCTCCCTCCCTACGATACGAGGTTTTCAGCACGGGATACGAGGTTTTCGATTGGGTGTGAATCACGATTCACGTGCATGGGCGATACTTTCCAGAACTCGGACACCACTGCCGCCGAGGCCGACCATCATGCGCCGCGAACGGTCGGACGTGACCCGCGGGTGCCAACTGGCTACTGGTTGCGCCGCGAACCGAGAATGGGCCGGCTGATACTCTGGAATCACAATGCTGACGCTGTGGGTGCTCATGACACTACCTTTCCGGCGCGGATGGCCACGGGTTCGGATGCTCTCACCGCCCGCAGGCACAGCGCGGACATGGTGGCGAACACCGCGTCGGTCTGGGTGGCGTCGGTGCCGCTGCCGTGCAGTGGAGACAGCTGCCCGGTGAGGGCTTCACCGCCGCTGTCGCCTGGTGGGGCGTCGCCGCTCCATCCCTACGATACGAGGTTTTCAGCACGGGGTACGAGGTTTTTGGCAGGAATCGGGAATGACGATTCATGTGGATGGGCGACGCTTTCCAGAACTCGGACACCGCTGCCGCCGATGCTGACCATCCTGGCCACGAACGCTCGGAAGTGACCCGCGGGTGCCAACTGGCTACTGGTCGCGCCGCGAACCGAGAATGGGCCGGCTGATACTCTGGAATCACAATGCTGACGCTGCGAGGCCCAGCCGAATGGAGGATGTCCCATCACCCCGCCACGCGATCAAATGAAGTCCCAGCACGCCACCTTCCCCCTGGTGGTCGTCTCGAACCGGCTGCCGGTGGATCGCATCGTGGCCGAAGATGGCACCGCCAGCTGGACCCAGTCGCCCGGTGGTCTGGTCACCGCACTGGAGCCGGTGATGAGGGTCAACCACGGTGCGTGGGTCGGTTGGGCCGGTGCGCCCGACCTCGACGTCGACCCGTTCGAGAACAACGGAATCTCGATCGTGCCCGTACCGCTGTCCGGTGAGGAGTTGGAGAACTATTACGAGGGTTTCTCGAACGGCACCCTCTGGCCGCTGTACCACGACGTGATCGCCCCGCCCCGTTATCACCGGGAGTGGTGGGATTCGTACCTGGCCGTCAACCAGAGGTTCGCCGAAGTCGCGGCACGCACCGCTGCCCACGGCGGCGTCGTCTGGGTGCAGGACTACCAACTCCAATTGGTGCCACGCATGTTGCGAGGACTCCGACCCGACCTGGTGATCGGCTTCTTCAACCACATCCCATTCCCGCCCTACGGCATCTACTCACAGCTGCCCTGGCGCAAGCAGATCATCGAGGGGCTTCTCGGCGCCGACGTGATCGGCTTCCAACGCGCGGCCGACGCCAACAACTTCACCACCGCCGTGCGGCGCCTCCTCGGCTACAACACGAATAGCCCGCACATCGAGGTTCCGGTCGACAGCGACCTGCAAGACGCCGGCCTCGCCAGTCACGTCTCCACGTCGAAACGCGGGGAGACGGTACGCACCGTCATCGCCAAGCGGTTTCCGATCTCGATCGACACGCAGAGCTTCGAGGAGATGGCCCGGCGCCCAGAGGTGCAGGAACGGGCCAGGCAGATCAGGGTTGACCTGGGCAACCCACGCACGATCATGCTGGGGGTCGACCGTCTCGACTACACCAAGGGCATCGGGCACCGTTTGAAAGCGTATGGCGAGCTGCTCACCGAGGGACGACTGAACGTCGAAGACGTCACGCTTGTGCAGGTGGCCAGCCCGAGCCGGGAACGGGTCGCCGCGTACCAGGATCTGCGCGATGAGATCGAATTGCAGGTGGGCCGTCTGAACGGGGAGTTCTCCACCATCAGTCACAACGCGTTGAGCTACCACCATCAGGGCTATCCGCGTGAAGAGATGGTGGCCCTGTACCTGGCCGCTGACGTGATGCTGGTCACCGCCCTGCGGGATGGGATGAACCTGGTCGCGAAAGAGTATGTGGCGAGTCGTTTCGACAATGACGGGGTGTTGGTGCTGAGCGAGTTCGCGGGAGCCTCCGACGACCTCAAGCAGGCGTTGCTGATCAACCCGCACGATATCGAAGGCTTGAAGGAAACGATCCTGCAGGCAATGGCGATGCCCGGACGCGACCGGGCACGCCGAATGCGCGCCTTGAGAAAAAGGGTGCGCGACAACGATGTCACGAAGTGGTCGAAATCGTTCCTGGACGCGCTCACCGAGGCGTCTTCGCTGGCACATGCGCCGCGGTTCAAATCAATTCGCGACGACTGAATCAACCAGCCCCACCAAGAAAGCACTATGACGCACTCAGAAACCCCGACCGACGAGGCCGCACTGGACTCGGCACTGCAATCGATTGCGCAGACCCCGACCCTTCTGGTCGCCCTCGACTTCGACGGCACCCTGGCCCCCGAGGTGGACAGTCCGGGCGCCGCCCGTGCAATCCCTGAAGCGGTGACCGCGATCGAGCGCCTGCTCGCCATGCCACACACGCGTGTGGCGCTGATCTCCGGTCGTGCTGCTGCCAGCCTCATCGAGGTTGCCAGACCCGCACGCACGGTGTTACTGGTGGGTTCGCATGGAGTGGAGACGAGGCTCGACACCGCGGATGTCGAACTCAACCTCACGGCGGAGGACCGCACCAGGGTAGCGGCACTGCGGCGCACGCTCGACGCCGCCATTGACGGGCTCGCCCACGTGTGGATCGAGACCAAACCGGCGGGCTTCGCTGTGCACACCCGGCTGGCCACCGCCGACGACACCCGCACCGCGCATGAACGCGTGCTCGCGGGCACCGCGATGTTGCAGCCACTCACGATGCGGTCGGGCAAGAATGTGATCGAGTTCTCCGTTCGTGAAGACACCAAGGGCGACGCCGTTCGCCGCCTGCGCGACCACACCGGCGCCACCGCCGTGTTCTTCGCCGGCGACGACGTCACCGACGAGGACGGATTCGCCGCACTTGGCGCCGGCGACCTCGGCATGAAGATCGGTGAGGGTGACACCCACGCGAATGTGCGGGTGAGCGGACCGGCTGACGTCGCCCAGGTGTTGCACCGGCTGGCCGATCTTCGCGCCGCCTCGGCGGACACACCCGCTTCAGACATCCGGTAAAATCAAGACCCGAACCACCCGCCAATAGCCTCCGGCCCACGAGTGATGAGCGTTTGTGGAGTGGTCAGACTGTAGACCACTGGCTGTGAAGCCCGAAACGAGCGAACCGGGGGGACACACATGCTGGTTGTCCTGGCGGCCTTCTTCGTCGTTGCGGCGCTGATCCCCGCGCTGGCCGGCCGGCTCGGAAATCGCATCTTCTATCTGGCAGCGCTGGTGCCCATCGGTGCTTTCGCCGTGGTGGTGCTGGCCGCACCCACCGTGCTGGCCGGCGCGGTGCTGACCGAAGGTTTCCAGTGGATCCCGACGCTGAACCTGGAGTTCGCGCTGCGCCTGGACACCCTCAGTTGGGTGTTCGCCCTGGTGGTCACCGGGATCGGAGCCCTCGTGCTGCTCTACTGCCCGCGCTACTTCACTGCGCACGACCCCTCTGTGGGCCGTTTCGCAGCACACCTGACCGCCTTCGCCGGTGCGATGTTCGGACTTGTCATCGCAGACGACCTCTACCTGATGTTCATCTTCTGGGAAGCCACCAGCGTCTTCTCCTACCTGCTGATCGGACACTACAACGACCGTATCGCCAGCCGAGGCGCCGCGCTGCAGGCGCTGTTGGTCACCACGGCCGGCGGGCTCGTGATGCTCGTCGGTGTGGTCATCCTGGCGGTGCAATCGGGTACCACCCTCATCTCGGAGATCATCGCCGAACCGCCGAGCGGCGGCATCATCACCGTGGCGGTGATGCTGATGCTGGTGGGGGCGATCTCCAAATCTGCCCTGGTGCCTTTTCACTTCTGGCTGCCCGCAGCGATGGCGGCGCCCACGCCGGTCAGCGCCTACCTGCACGCCGCCGCAATGGTCAAGGCGGGCATCTACCTGATCGCGCGGTTCGCACCGGGATTTGCGACCACTCCCGGCTGGCAGGAGGTCGTCATCCTTCTCGGGGTGCTGACCATGCTCGTCGGCGGCTGGCGAGCGCTCAAACAACACGATCTCAAATTGCTGCTCGCGTACGGAACGGTCAGCCAACTGGGGTTCCTCACTGTGGTCACCGGCTACGGTGTCTCAGGCGTCGCGCTGGCCGGCCTCGCGCTGGTGTTCGCGCACGCCCTCTTCAAATCGACACTCTTCCTGGTGGTCGGCATCATCGACCGGAACACGGGCACCCGCGATCTGAGGAAACTCAGCGGCCTGGGCGGGCGCCACCCTGCCCTGGTGACCGTCGCCGTTCTGGCTGCCGCGTCGATGGCCGCGATACCGCCGACCCTCGGATTCGTTGCCAAGGAGGGTGTCTTCACCGCTCTGATCGACGAGGCCCGATCCGGCCGCCCACTCAGCCAGGTTGCGCTGTACGGCCTGATCGCAGGCTCGATCCTCACCACGGCGTACACTGCCCGCTTTCTCTGGGGGGCGTTCGCGTCGAAACCAGACGTTGTCGGCACCCCGTACACCGACCACGGCCGGGGCATGTTCGTCGCACCCGCGACGCTCGCCGCCGCCGGGGTCGCCTTCGGGTTTCTGACGCCGCAGTTGAACCACTGGTTCTCCGGATACTCGGATACGCTTCCGCCCGGAGCCACAGCCGGGGCCGAGCTGGTGCTCTGGCACGGCCTCTCACCCGCGTTCGGGGTCTCCATGCTCGTACTGGCAGCCGGACTGGGACTGTTCTGGATGCGCGACCGGGTCTACCTCCTGCAGTCGAGGGTTCCCGCCCTGGTCGATGCCGGGCGCGGTTACTGGGTCTCGATGCGGATGGTGGACCGTGTGGCCGCCCGCACGACGGCGATCACCCAGAGCGGGTCACTGCCGGCCTACCTCGGTGTGATCCTGATGGTGCTGTTGGGCACGGTCGGGTTCACGGTCATCATCAACCGGTCATGGCCACCGACCATGCTGCCCTTCGACCATCCGGCCCAGGTGCCCATCGTCGTCGCGATGGTGGTCGCCGCCGTGGGGGCCACCCGGGCGACGAAGCGGTTCACAGCGGTGCTTCTGCTGGGTATCACCGGCTACGGGCTGGCCGCGCTGTTCGCTTTGCAGGGAGCTCCCGACCTCGCGCTCACACAGGTTCTGGTCGAAACGGTCACCTTGATCGCATTCGTGCTGGTTCTCAGGCGGCTTCCGATCAAGCTGGGTGCGAAACACGGCACCGCCTTCCGGGTGGGTCGTGCCGTGCTCGCGGCCAGCGTCGGCGTGCTGATGGCCGTGGTTGTGATGATCTCACTCGGAGTGCGCAGCGCCCAACCCATCTCGCTGCAGTTTCCGGCGCTCGCGTACGACCTCGGGCACGGTCGCAACGTGGTCAACGTCACCCTGGTGGATATCCGCGGCTGGGACACCATGGGGGAGATCTCCGTTCTGGTCGTCGCAGCCACCGGGATCGCGAGCCTGATCTTCATCAAGCAGCGCACCGGCAGCGCGCCCCGGCTGGCCGAAGACGAGGGAAGGCGGGGGCTCCGTGCCCGGCTGCGACCTCTCACCGAGCCGGCGTCTTCCGGGAACGGTGGGGCCGGCGATGCCCGCGACGGCGACCGGGCCCCGAGCCAGCGCACGTGGCTGCTCGCCGGTTGGACTCTCGCCCCGCACAACCGATCAATCGTTCTCGAAGTCGTGGTGAGGCTGCTGTTCCACTCGGCCATCGTGCTGTCGATCTACCTGCTGTTCGTCGGCCACAACCTGCCCGGCGGCGGGTTCTCCGGCGGGCTCCTCGCCGGCCTGGCCCTGGCCGCCCGCTACCTGGCCGGCGGCCGGTTCGAGCTGGGGGCGGCAGTGTCAGTCGATGCGGGCAAGGTGCTCGGCTTCGGACTGCTGCTGGCGGTGGGCACGGCGACGGTGCCGCTGTTCTTCGGAATGAACCCGCTTGAATCCGCATGGTGGGAGGGCAGTGTGCCATTGCTCGGCCACCTTGAGTTCGGCACGACCACGATCTTCGACTTCGGCGTGTACCTGATCGTGGTGGGGCTGATCATCGACGTGTTGCGCAGCCTCGGCGCCGAGGTTGATCGGCAACAGGAGGAACACGCGGCCATCGACAGCACCGGCCCCATCATGCTGTTCGGCGAACGGAGCACCCGATGAGTGTCTCCGGAGTGCTCGTGATCGCCATGGCGGTGCTGTACGCCTGCGGGATCTTCTTGCTGCTCGAACGCAGCATGACCCGGGTGTTGATCGGGTTTCTTCTGCTGGGCAACGCCACGAACATCCTCATCCTCATCGTTGCCGGCCGGATCGGGGTCGCCCCGATCGTCACCGACGGCGTGACCGCGGCCGAAATGCAAGACCCACTGCCCCAGGCACTCAGCCTGACGGCGATCGTGATCACGTTCGGGATCTCGGCCTTTCTGCTCGCGCTGATCTACCGCTCGTGGTTTCTCGGACGCATGGACGAGGTGGAAGACGACGAGGAGGACATTGCCGTCGGCACGCGCAAGTTCGCGTTCGAAGACGAACAGTCCGATCCCGACCACGCCGTCGACAGCGACTTCGACCCCGGCGAGTTGGAGGAGGAGCAGCTCGAAGCCGAACGGTCGGTGGCACACTCGGTCGACACCGGCCAGATCAGTGGCATCGGCCCCGAGATCGCGGGCGAGAAGTCAGCTCTTATTGCCACTGCTGTGCGCAGCGACCCCGGTGTGGAACCCGGGGAGAGCGCGGGGGCCGAACCCGGGTCCGGCCAAAACTCCGCCCCTGAACCCGATGGGGAACCCGACACCGGGCCCGACACGGCACCCGATGCTGAATCCGATCGGGGAGGCAGACGATGAACGCCCTCGTTCCCCTGGTCGTGCTGCTGCCATTGATCGGAGCGGCAGCAGCACTGGTGACCGGTCGCCGTCCGCGCGTGCAGGTCGCGGTGACCGTCAGCGCACTGACATTGGCACTCGCGGTCGCCGCGTTGCTCTTGTTCGTCGTCGACTCGTCGGGCACGCTGGTGGTCGAAGTGGGCGGCTGGGCGGCTCCGTGGGGGATCGTGCTGGTCGTTGACCGGTTGACGGCCCTCATGCTGGTGGTCTCTGCTTCGGTGTTATTGGTCGTACTGTTCTACACCGTCGGCCAGGGTCTTGCCGACGGTGACGACGAAACGCCGGTGTCGATCTACAACCCCACCTACCTGATCCTCGCCGCCGGGGTGTTCAACGCGTTCGTGGCCGGCGACCTGTTCAACCTGTATGTCGGATTCGAGATTCTGCTCGCGTCCAGTTACGTGCTGCTGACCCTCGGTGGCACGCGCGCGCGAATCCGGGCCGGGATCACCTACATCGTGGTGAGCCTGCTCTCCTCGCTCTTGTTCCTGGCCTCGGTCGCCATGATCTATGGGGCGACCGGTACGGTGAACATCGCCCAGATCGCAGTTCGGCTCCAGGAGATCCCGCCGGACGTGCAACTGATCATCCACGTCATGCTGTTGGTGGCGTTCGGCATCAAGGCCGCGGTGTTCCCGCTGTCCTTCTGGCTGCCCGACTCCTACCCGACCGCACCGGCCCCGGTCACCGCCGTCTTCGCCGGCCTGCTGACCAAGGTGGGTGTCTACGCGATCATCCGTACCGAGACCGTGCTGTTTCCCGGCGGAGCGCTGTCGAACGCATTGATGATCGTGGCCCTTCTCACGCTGGTGATCGGGGTGCTCGGCGCCGTGGCCCAGGCTGACATCAAACGGATGCTGTCGTTCACCCTGCTCAGCCATATCGGCTACATGATCTTCGGCATCGCCATCGCCACGGTCGCCGGTGTGGCGGCGGCGATCTACTATGTGATCCACCACATCGTGGTGCAGACGACCCTGTTCCTGGCTACCGGCCTGGTCGAGCGCATCGGCGGAACCACGTCGATCAACCGTCTGGCCGGCCTGCTGAAACTGTCGCCGATGATCGGAGTGCTGTTTTTCATTCCGGCGCTCAACCTGGGCGGCATTCCACCGTTCTCCGGCTTTCTCGGAAAGTTGGGGCTCTTCGTGGCGGGCGCTCAACTGGGCACGCCGCTGGCCTACATCGTGATCGCCGGCGGCGCGCTGGCATCCCTGCTCACCCTGTATGCCATGATGCGAGCCTGGAACGTGGCCTTCTGGCGCAGCCAGGAAGAGATCGACGAGCACTCGTCGCCGTACACGGCCACCCTCGCCGAGGCGCCGGGCGACGTGGAACAGCGGAGCACGCGCGAGGCCCCGCGCCTGATGGTGCGCGCCACTGCAGCCATGGTGGCCCTCAGCATTGCACTGACCGTGTTCGCCGGCCCGCTGTTCGCGATGAGCCTGCGGGCCAGCGAAGACCTGGACGGCGCCCGGCACTACATCGAAGCGGTTCTGCCCGGCACTGTCCTGACGGAGGTCAACCGATGAGCCCGGTGATCAGCAAGCGGCAACTCGGTCGGCAGGCCCTCGTGCAGGTGCCCTTCACGCTCTGGCTGGTGGTGGTCTGGCTGGCGTTGTGGGGGCAGTTCAACCTGGTGGCCGTGCTCAGTGGGATCATCGTGGCCCTGTTGGTGCAGCGCTTCTTCTACCTGCCGCCCGCCGAGCATCCGGACCGGTTCAACCCCTACCGTTTCGTCATCCTGGTCGCCGTGTTCATCTTCGACCTGGCCCGGTCTGCATTCCAGGTGGCCTGGCTTTCGATCCGGCCAAGGCCGATCACCGTCAGTTCCATCGTCCAGGTCGACCTGCGAACGCGAAGCGACCTCGTGATGGCGCTGACGTCTCTGGCGATCACCATGATTCCCGGCTCGTTCGTGGTCGAGGTCGACCGCGCGAACACGACACTGTACCTGCACGTGCTCGACGCGAAACAGGCCGAAGACGTCGAGTTGATGCGGCAGCAGGTGTTCGCGCAGGAGGAGCGCATCATCCGTGCGCTGGGGAGCAAGGACGACGTGGTGCGGCTGAAGCGTTGGCATGAGCACCAGGACGAAACGACGGTTGGGGCGAGAACGCCGGTGCGACCCACACGAGGTGCGCCATGATGCCGATCGTCTATCTCGTCGTCGGGGTGGCCTTCACCGCCGCCGCCCTCATCTCGGTGTACCGCATCCTGGTGGGGCCGCGCATCCTCGACCGCATGATCGCCTCGGACATGCTCATGACGACGCTGATCTGCGTGCTCGGCGTGCAGATGGTGGTCACGGGGAGCATCATCACCGTGCCGATCATGCTCGCGCTCGCGGTGACCGGGTTTCTCTCATCGATCGCCGTCGCGCGCTACGTGTCGAGGAGGCGAAGCAAATGACCGTCGATCTCCTGCTCGATGTGTTCGTCTCGGTGCTGCTCCTGCTCGGGGCGTACTTCTCGCTGGCCGCGGCAATCGGCGTCATTCGGTTTCCCGACACGCTCACCCGGGTGCACGCGGGCACCAAGCCGCAAGTGCTGGGGCTGGCCTGCATCCTCACGGCCGTGGTGCTTTCCACCCGTGACTGGTCGGCAATCGCAGTGCTGCTTCTGGTCCTGGTCTTTCAGATGATGACGACGCCGGCGTCTGCGCACATGGTGGGCCGTGCCGCATACCGGGCGGGCCAACCCGGCGATGAGGAACTCTACGTCGACGAACTCGAGCTGGCTGTGGAGTTGGCCAACCAGAACTCGGGCGACGACGAGAACGCTGACGAGTTGGGCGATGACGATTCTGAAGGGTTCGGCGATGACGACGAGCATCGGGACGCCGGTACCCACGCACCGGGTTCGAACGATCCCACGCCTGATTCGATGGGCGACGACCGTTCGCAGTAGCCAGGACGGCACCGGCCGGCGCTGACCCATAGACTTGAGCCATGTCCGAAATCGAGATGAAGCCGCGCAGTCGCGACGTAACTGACGGAATTGAAGCCACCGCCGCACGCGGAATGCTGCGCGCGGTCGGAATGGGCGACGACGACTGGAGCAAGCCTCAGATCGGTGTCGCCTCATCCTGGAACGAGGTGACACCGTGCAACCTCTCGCTCGACCGTCTCGCCCAGGGGGCGAAGGAGGGTGTGCACGGCGGCGGCGGCTACCCGCTGCAATTCGGCACCATCTCCGTCTCAGACGGCATCTCGATGGGCCACGAGGGCATGCACTTCTCTCTGGTCAGCCGCGAGGTGATCGCCGACTCCGTTGAGACGGTGATGATGGCCGAGCGCCTCGACGGCTCGGTGCTGCTCGCCGGGTGCGACAAGTCGCTTCCCGGCATGCTGATGGCGGCCGCCAGGCTCAACCTCTCATCGGTGTTCCTGTACGCCGGCACGATCGCACCCGGCTGGGTCAAACTCAGCGACGGCACCGAGAAAGACGTCACCATCATCGACGCCTTCGAAGCGGTCGGTGCCTGCAAGGCCGGCACCATGAGCGAAGAAGACCTCGGCCGGATCGAACGCGCCATCTGCCCGGGCGAGGGCGCCTGTGGTGGGATGTACACCGCCAACACGATGGCATCAGTCGCCGAAGCCCTCGGGATGAGCCTGCCCGGCTCGGCCGCTCCGCCGTCGGCGGACCGCCGCCGCGACTACTTCGCCCACAAGTCGGGCGAGGCGGTGGTCAACCTCATTCGTCTGGGCATCACCGCCCGCGACATCATGACCAAAGACGCGTTCGAGAACGCGATCGCAGTGGTGATGGCGTTCGGCGGCTCGACCAACGCCGTGCTGCACCTGCTGGCGATCGCCCGGGAGGCCGACGTCGACCTGACCCTCGCCGACTTCAACAAGATCGCCGACACGGTGCCCCACTTGGGCGACCTGAAGCCTTTCGGGCGCTACGTCATGAACGACGTCGACCGCGTCGGCGGCGTGCCCGTCGTGATGAAGGCACTGCTCGACGCCGGATTGCTGCACGGTGACGTCATGACCGTGACCGGGAGAACCCTGGCCGAGAACCTCGCCGAGCTGAACCTGCCCGCGCTGGACGGCGATGTGATCCGCACTTTGGACAACCCTATCCACGCCACCGGCGGCATCTCGGTGCTGCACGGGACGTTCGCCCCGGAGGGCGCCGTCGTGAAGACCGCGGGCTTCGACCTCGAGGTGTTCGAGGGGCCCGCCCGCGTGTTCGAGCGGGAGCGCGAGGCCATGGACGCCCTGACCGAAGGCCGCATCCGGCACGGCGATGTGGTCATCATCCGCTACGAGGGCCCCAAGGGCGGCCCCGGAATGCGGGAGATGCTCGCCATCACCGCGGCGATCAAGGGAGCGGGGCTCGGCAAGGATGTATTACTATTGACTGATGGCAGATTCTCAGGCGGCACAACCGGCCTGTGCATCGGCCACATAGCACCCGAAGCAATGGACGCAGGTCCGATTGCTTTTGTGCGCGATGGTGATCTGATTCGGGTCGATATCGCCGCTCGTACGCTCGACTTACTGGTTGAGCCGGCAGAGCTGGATGCCCGCCGCGAAGGCTGGGCCCCGCTGCCCCCGCGCTATACCCGCGGCGTTCTCGCGAAGTACTCCAAGCTCGTGCATTCAGCTGCTGAAGGCGCGATCACCGGGTGAGGCGCGAAGCCCACTCATTCATTTTCTAGTTCGAGGAAAGCACGACGACAATGCCCACCCAACAGGTCGCTCCGCACCCGCCGGCTGAAGAGTCAGCAAAAAAACGACACCAGGAGCCGGAGATCCTCACCGGCAGTGGTGCAATTCTCAGGGCGCTCGAATTGCTCGGGGTGAAAGACGTGTTCGGGCTGCCCGGCGGCGCCATCATGCCGTTCTATGACGAACTGATGTCGTCGGAGGCGATCCGCCACATTCTGGTGCGCCACGAGCAGGGTGCCGGACATGCCGCCGAGGGCTACGCATCGTCTACCGGAAAGCTCGGTGTGGCCATTGCCACCAGCGGGCCGGGGGCGACCAACCTGGTCACCGCGATCGCGGATGCGCACATGGACTCTGTGCCGCTGCTCGCCATCACCGGCCAGGTCTTCTCCACCTCGATGGGGACTGACGCGTTTCAGGAGATCGATATCGTCGGCATCACCATGCCGATCACCAAGCACTCCTTCCTGGTCACCCGACCCGAAGAGGTGCCGGCCACCATTGCGGCCGCGATCCACATCGCCACCACCGGCCGCCCGGGACCCGTGTTGGTGGATGTGACCAAGGACGCGCAGCAGAACAGCGCACCGTTCATCTGGCCGCCCAAGCTCGACCTGCCCGGCTACCGGCCGGTGGCGAAGGCCCACGGCAAGCAAGTACAGGCCGCAGCCCAACTGTTGCGTGACGCGAAGCGACCGGTTTTCTACGTCGGTGGCGGGGTGATCCGTTCCGGAGCGTCGGCGGCGCTGCTGAAACTGGCAGAGATCACCGGCGCGCCCGTGGTGACAACGCTGATGGCCCGGGGTGCCTTTCCCGACTCGCACCCGCAGCACCTCGGCATGCCCGGGATGCACGGAACGGTGCCCGCGGTGCTCGCCATCCAGGAATCCGATCTCCTGGTCTCGCTCGGCGCCCGATTCGACGACCGTGTAACCGGAAAGGCGAGCGAATTCGCCCCGGACGCCCTGGTCGTGCATGTTGACATCGACCCCGCGGAGATCTCCAAGATCCGCACAGCCGATGTTCCGATAGTCGGTGATGCCAAAGATGTCATCGCCGACCTCACCGCCGCATTCGAGAAGCTCAGCGAAGGTCACGAGCACACTCTCGACGCCTGGTGGGTGAGGTTGAACGGGCTGCTCGAGCAGTTCCCGTTGGGCTACGACGAGCCCGAAGACGGCCTGCTCTCGCCGCAATACGTGATCGAACGGGTGGGCGCGATCACCGGGCCGGAAGGAATCTACGCCGCCGGTGTCGGCCAGCACCAGATGTGGGCGGCGCAGTTCATCAAGTACGAGCGCCCGAACGCGTGGTTGAACTCCGGCGGTGCCGGCACCATGGGGTACGGCGTGCCGGCGGCGATGGGTGCGAAGGTCGCCAACCCCGACCGGATCGTCTGGGCGATCGACGGCGACGGCTGTTTCCAGATGACCAACCAGGAACTGGCCACCTGCACGATCAACAACATCCCCATCAAGGTGGCGATCATCAACAATTCGTCGCTGGGCATGGTGCGCCAGTGGCAGACCCTGTTCTACAACGGTCGGCACTCGTTCACCGACCTCAACACCGGGCATGACACCGCGATGGTGCCCGACTTCGTGAAGCTCGCTGAGGCGTACGGCGCACTGGCGATCCGGGTGACGAAGAAGGAAGACGTCGATGCTGCGATCAGACTGGCGAACGAGACCAACGACCGACCGGTGGTGATCGACTTCATCGTCAGCCGGGATTCAATGGTCTGGCCGATGGTCCCGCAGGGGGTCGGCAACTCGAGTGTGCAATATGCTCGGGCGAAAGCACCGGAGTGGGAGGAGGAGTAGGCCATGAGTCACGTACTTTCCCTTCTGGTCGAGGACAAACCGGGGTTGCTGACCCGAGTCGCAGGCTTGTTCGCCCGCCGTGGCTACAACATCGAATCGCTGGCGGTCGGATCGACCGAGGTCGAAGGACTCTCACGGATCACCGTCGTCGTCGATGTCGAGGACTTTCCGCTGGAACAGATCACGAAGCAGCTGAACAAGTTGATCAACGTGATCAAGATCGTCGAGCTGGAGCCTGATGCGTCTGTGCACCGTCACCACCTGATGATCAAGGTGCGGGTCGACAGCACCACGCGCAGCCAGGTACTGGAAGCAGTGAACCTGTTCCGCGCCCGGGTGGTCGACGTCGCACCCGACGCCTTCGTCATCGAGGTGACCGGCGACACCGGCAAGACCAATGCCTTCCTGCGCGTGCTCGAACCATTCGGCATCAAGGAGATGGCGCAGTCGGGACTGCTTGCCATCGGCCGCGGGCCGAAGTCGATCACCGACCGCATCCAGCGTCACTGATCCCGAACCGCTTCACCCCTGATCCACCGACTCACCATCAAACCCACCTGCTGACTTTCTTTCGAACTGCAGAAAACAACCAAGGAGACTAATACTCGTGTCTGAGATTTTCTACGACAAGGATGCCGACCTCGCCCTCATCCAGGGCAAGAAGGTCGCCGTCATCGGCTACGGCTCGCAGGGCCACGCCCACGCGCAGAACCTGCGCGACTCGGGCGTCGAGGTCGTCGTCGGCCTGAAGGCCGACTCGAAGTCGAAGCCGAAGGCCGAAGAGGCCGGCTTCACCGTCAAGACCGCAGCCGAGGCATCCGCCTGGGCCGACGTCATCGTCATCCTTGCTCCGGACCAGGTGCAGCGCCACGTGTTCGCCGATGACATCAAGCCCAACCTTGCCGACGGCAAGGCGCTGGTGTTCGGGCACGGCTTCAACATTCGCTTCGGCTACATCGAGGCGCCGGAGGGCGTCGACGTGGTGATGGTCGCCCCCAAGGGCCCCGGCCACACGGTGCGCCGCGAGTACGAGGCCGGCCGCGGGGTTCCCGTGATCGTCGCGGTCGAGAAGGACGCATCAGGCAACGCCTGGCCGCTCACCCTCAGCTACGCGAAGGCGATCGGCGGCTTGCGTGCCGGCGGCATCAAGACCACGTTCACCGAAGAGACCGAGACTGACCTGTTCGGCGAGCAGGCCGTGCTCTGTGGTGGCGCCTCCCAGCTCATCCAGTACGGTTTCGAGGTGCTCACCGAGGCCGGCTACCAGCCCCAGGTTGCCTACTTCGAGGTGCTGCACGAACTGAAGCTGATCGTCGACCTGATGTGGGAGGGTGGCATCGCCAAGCAGCGCTGGAGCGTCTCCGACACCGCGGAGTACGGCGACTACGTCTCCGGACCGCGCGTGATCGACGCCCACGTCAAGGACAACATGCGTGAGGTGCTCGCCGACATCCAGTCGGGTGCCTTTGCGAAGCGTTTCATCGATGACCAGGATGCCGGCGGGCCTGAGTTTCTCGCGCTGCGCAAGAAGGGCGAGGAGCACCCGATCGAAGAGACCGGCCGCCAGCTGCGCCAGCTCTTCTCCTGGAACAAGGCTGAGGACGACTACGTTGACGGGAGTGTCGCGCGCTAGTGCAACACGCCGGTATTCCGTTGACGGCGCTGGGCCGGCGCGAAAGCGAGTCTGCAGGACACGCTGTTCGCGCCGCCCGGGCCGCCGACTGGCTGATCGATGACACCGACCTGCTGAGCCTCGGGTCGCTCGACACCACCCTGGCCACGACGTCGCGTCTGCGCGATCTGGGCGTTGTCGTGCGGCTCGGCCACGCCGGAATGCCCGACCCCGAACTCGAGAGGGCGCTGCTCGAAGCGCCCGGTTCGGTGATGGCCGTCGACTCGGTTCTGGTGCCGTCCCGGTGGACCTGGGCTGCTCGCACCATGACCCCCAGACGCACCGTGGTGGTCGACCGGGTGGCGCTGGCCGAATGCGGTCAGATCCTCGCCGAGATGGATGTGATCCCGCGCGTCGTGCCTTCGGCCACTAATCTGCGCACCCGCATGGAACTGGCGTCCGACGGCAGTTCCATCATTGTCGACACCGGTTCGGTGCCACCTGACTGGGTGGAACTGCCCGGGCGGGAGCTGCTGCACGCGCTGCCGCCGCTCTGGTTCGGACTGGTGCGCAATACGACCAGCAGGCCGCCGATCACCGGCACCTCGACGGTGTGGCTGGCGTTCGGGCCCCGGATCGACGAGACCGGATCGTTGATGGGGCTGCTCGACGTCTTCGCCGAGTTCGACATCGACCTCTCCCACTTGCGCAGCGCGCCCGGCAAGAAGGGGCGCCACCTGTTCCTGAGCGCGTTCCTGGTCAAGGACCCTGCCGTGCTTGATGCGCTGCTCTCCACCCTGTCGGGCAAAAAGGTGCAGCACCGCGTATTGGCCATCCTGCCGGGGGAGCACACGCCGGGCGCGGTCGCCGAGGTGCTGCCGGAGTGGCACCCGTATGAATGACTCCGGTCCGATAGGCGGCCGCGCGACGTCGGCTGCCCGGCTCCGGTTTCTGCGGGTGCAGCGGGGCGTGGCATGAGCGACGTCGCCTTTCTCGGACCTGAGGGCACGTTCACCCACCAGGCTGCCCTCGCCTTCGGCGACCAGGCCGGTGCGCTCGTTCCGTTGGATGCGATCGGTGCGGTGTATCGCGCTGTCGAAGACGAGCAGGCGGGGCTCGGCGTCGTTCCGATCGAGAACTCGGTCGAGGGCTACGTCACCTCGTCCCTGGATGTGCTGCTGAACTCCACCAACGCCCTGGCGGTCGGGGAGGCGAGCGTGGATGTGTCGTTCCAGGCGTTCCAGCGGCCCGGCAGCTCAGTGCCGCAGGTGATCGTCAGCCATCCGCATGCGCTCGCCCAGTGCCGCAGGTACATCGACGAATTGGGGTTGCCGACCCGCACGGCGGAGTCGACTGCCACCGCCTGCCGCGACCTCGCCGACGGAGAGATCGGCATCGGTGCCGCGATCTGCGGCCCCCTCTACGGCTTGGACGTCGTTCAAAACATGGTGGAGGACTATCCCGGCGCGCAGACCCGGTTCCTGCTGCTGGCTAACCGTGCTGAGGGGCTGCGCCGAGCACGCGCGCTCAAGCCCGATGTGCCGGTGCAGACCATGCTTGCGATCACCCCCACCCGCACTGGTCCCGGCGTGCTGGCGCAGATCTGCACGGGCTTCGCCGATCGGGGGATCAACCTCACCAGTCTGATGTCCCGGCCGCTCAAGGTGCAGCAGGCCCGGTACTCGTTCATCTTCACCGTGCAGTCGCACCCGTCGACACCGGCGATGAAAGCTGCCCTGAACGAGAGCTTCGAGGCTGGGCACTGGGTCAAGTTTCTCGGTGCATACCCGGCACCCGCCATCGCCGACGCCACCGACCTGGTCTCGAGCGTGCCCGCGGGCAGTGTTCACGGCGATGCCGACACCGACCTGCTGGACGTCTGACCGATGATCGCGTCTTCGCCGCCGCCCGAATCATCGCCCGATCTGCCGGGTGATGTGTCACCGGAGATCGTGCGTGAGGTGTCGCGTGACGGGGCCGACGGTTCGTCGGCTACTTCGGTGGCGGGCTCGGTGCCCGATCTGCCGACGCGACTTCGGCCCATCCGCAGTGTCGCCATCATCGGCCTCGGCCTGATCGGCGGTTCGCTCGCACGTGATCTGGCAGTTGCATCCGACCTCACGCTCATCGGCTGGGACCAGGATGCCGAGACGCGTGCGAAGGCGCAGGCTGCCGGCATCCCGGTGGCCGAGACCCTCGCCGATTGTGTGGCGGGGGAGCCAGACCTGATCGTGCTGGCGGTGCCGCTCGCGGCAATGGGCGCGGTCTGCCTCGAACTTGCACCGCTGGTTGCGGATCACACGTTGGTGACAGACGTGGGCAGTGTCAAGGGCCCTGTGCGCGAGGCGGTCGTTGCGCGCGGGTTGGGCGAGCGGTACGTGGGATCGCACCCGATGGCGGGTACCGAAGCGACCGGCTTTGCGGCATCCACCCCAGGCATGTTCCAGAATGCGGCGTGGGTGGTGACTGTCGCTGCTTCGGCTCACCCGGCTTCCGCGCACCCGGCAGTGGCTGATTCTGCTCAGGTCGACTGTGCTGCGGAGTTGGAGGCGGCTTTGGTGATCGCCGAGTTGGTGACGCGCGTGCTCGGTGTGCGTGTGTACGTGCTGAGCGACGACCAGCACGACGAGGCGGTCGCGCTGATCAGTCACCTGCCACACGTGTTGGCGGCGGAGTTGCTCGGCCTGGCGGCGCTGTCACCGGTGCGCGACGTGGCACTCGCACTGGCGGCCGGGAGCTTTCGCGACGGCACCCGGGTGGCCGGCACCAACCCGGTGCGCACCGAGGCGATGGTCACCGGTAACGCCGCGTGGGTCGCGCCGCTGGTCGAGAAGGCCGCCACCCGTTTGCAGGCATTGGCGGTGCAATTGCGTGCGGGCGACGATGTGAGCGACTTCTTCGCTCCGCCCATCTCACCTCTCACCGCGGAGGTACCTGCCCAGGACGCGTCCGAGCCAGGAGCGGCCGACCCAGGAGCGTCCGACCCGGATGTGCCGACATCCGATGCTCCGCGCACACCCGATACAGCCCGCGCGCCCGATTCCCCGCCCGCATCTGAAACCGTGACAGCAGCCGCCATGGCCCCGCCCGCGTTGCGAACTCTCCTGCTCGACGTCGCAGCCAACGGCCGCGCCATCCACGCTGTCGACCTGCGCACCCTCACCATCACGCTGGCCCCATAAATCTCGTGAAGTGGGCCACGATGCTCGTTCCGAGCCAGAAGTGGGGCATCGTGACGCCCTCCAACCGGGTTTCGCCGGAGAGAACCCGCGAGGCCGCTGAGTAGGATTTCCTCATGATCACCCTTGTGCTCCCCGACCACGACCGGTGGGGTTCGTGGCTCGAGGCGATGCGCGAGTTCGACGATGATCGGCTTCAAGGATTCGCGAC
>CAJDUP010000001.1_pt1 | contig 61803 bp, 49 predicted proteins | sample 7391181 | NCBI WGS metagenome assembly CAJDUP01 (sample SAMEA7055690, study PRJEB34461) | soil metagenome | biome: terrestrial ecosystem; feature: Peninsula; material: soil | place: Antarctica | collected 2016
CAAAAGCCGAGCGCTGTCAGTCGGCGCCGAGAACGCCGAGCCAGCGCTGAAGAATGGGTTCGAGAGCAGCGGCATCCGCTGCGCCGAGGTCGGCGAGCATACGGTGCTCGTTTGCGATGTGGTCGGTGAAGGCGCCGTCAATGACTTTTCGGCCCGCCGTGGTCAGCCGCACAAGACGCCTTCAGGCGTGGTCACTCCCGGCGCCACTCGGCCATGAGCTGGGCGACACGGTCAGCTGCGGGATCCATGGCTCGATAGTATCTTCCGCGGAATCAGCGACCATTCTCCGCGGAGACGCGGAGCACTTTCCCGTTCGCACTCATCATGGAGGGCGTCCCGCCAGCACTCGACGCACCGGCAGTGGCCGGCTTCGCGTTCGTGATCGTCTTCGCGGGGCGGACGCCAGGGCCAATGGGGCTCCGATCGATTCCGGGGGGCGCGCCCGCGCCCGAACTCGGCGAGTTGCCGTATCCCATCGCCCGAATTGCGGATGTGACCTTGTCGCCCAGGTCTCCTCCACACGGATCAGGGGCTTGGGTCAGGGTCAGAGGCTTGTGCAGTGGCCAGGGTAGGTGGCCAGGGTAGGTGGCCTGGGTAGGTGGCCTAAGTCAGTGGCCAGGGGTCAGTGGCCTGGGTCAGCGGTCGCACCATTCCTGATATTTCTGCCGCCACTGGGCGTTCATCGGGTACAAACCGTCGATGCCCACGCCCGCGGCGACCTGTTCGGCGATGAACTGCTCCTGACGCTCCTGCTCGATCGCATCGGAGACCAGCTCGCCAATCAGCCCGGGGGGAATCACCAACACGCCGTCTCCGTCACCCACGATCACGTCACCCGGTTGCACAGTGGCGCCGCCGCAGGCGATCGTCAGGCCTGTGTCCCACGGCACGTGCTTGCGACCGAGCACTGCCGGATGCGCGCCGGCGTGATACGTCGGCAGCCCTATGGCCGTCACGGCGTCGAGGTCCCGCACGCCGCCATCGGTCACTATGCCGGCTGCTCCCCGCACCTGCGCGCGCAGGGCGAGGATGTCCCCGACGGTACCGGTGCCGGTTTCGCCGCGGGCCTCAACAACCAGCACATCCCCCGGGCCAAGGGCATCAAAGGCCCGCTTCTGCGCGTTGTAGCCGCCACCGTGGCTGGTGAACAGGTCTTCCCGGTTGGGGACGAAACGCAGGGTATGGGCGCGCCCGACCAGCCGTTTGCCCGGTTGGGTGGGGTTGAGCCCGTCGATGGACACGTTGTTCAGGCCGCGCCGCCGCAATTGGGAGCTGAGGGTGGCCGTGCCCACACTGTTGATCTTCGCGACCAGCTCGTCGGTGAGCGCGAATGGCCTGTCCGCCTGTGTGTCAGGGGGGGTGCTCGTGGGCACAACCGGGATCGGAGCCGTGGCATCAACTCGGTGACCCCAGGCGTCGGCCCGCTCCGACTCGCTCATCTTCGGCCGTGCGCCGTAGTAGCCGAGCTCGATGCTGCCCTGGGTGATGGTGTTGCGCAGCCGGCCGGTGGTCAGCTGCTCGGGGTGCCCCGGGGCATCCACCTCCACCTCGACCGTGTCGCCGGGCCGGGCGACCGAGGCCCCGGCCGGGGTACCGGTCAGAATGATGTCGCCGGGCTCCAGCGTGATCAGCTGGGAGAGGTCGGCGATCAGCTGGGTGAACGGAAACAGCAGAGTGTCGGTGGTGTCGCACTGCACCAACTGGCCGTTCAACCAGGTGCGCACCCGTAACGCCTTCGGATCGATGTCGTCGGCCGACAACACGTGCGGGCCGTCGTACACGCCGAAGTCGTTCGCGGCGGTGACACCGGCCACGACCTCCCACGCGTGCTCCGGGCTGACCCTCCGGGTCCTCTCGCCGATGATCAGGGCGATCTCGCCCTCGAATGCGAGCAGTTCACAACCAGCCGGTCGTTCCACATCGCGGCCGGAACCGCTGAGCGATGTGGTGGGTTTGAGAAAGTAGCTCGGGAGTTCCGGGGTGCGCCCACGTTGTTCGGCCCGCGACGGGTAGTTGAGGTGCACGGCGATGACCTTGCCGGGAGAGACCTCGGCCAGGGCATCCAGTCTTGAACTCTGAGTCACGTCGTGCTCCTCTGCAGGCCGCCAGGAAGCACCCGGCTAGCTGCAGATCGGGCATTCCTGGCAAGGTATACGAAAAGTTACATCCTTCACCGTACCGTCACAGCCCCGTTCAGCCTGATCAGCCCACGAGTCGATCGTGTGAGCCGCCGCGATGCCACTCTGGATGGTGCCATCGACGAATCCGTTCCATCCGGTCGAGCAGTCTGCGCCGGCGAAGCCAAGCCTCGATGACGACTCCAGAAAACCGCGCCAACCCGGCGCTGTTTACGCCAGCAACTCCTGAATGTCGGCGGCAGTGAAGCCGCTGCCGGAGTGGGCCGCGTCGGTCATCACCGACTCGAACAGTTTCGCCTTGGTCGACTTCAGGGCCATGACCTTCTCTTCGATGGTGTCTTTGGCCACCAATCGATACACCATGACGTTCTTGGTCTGGCCGATCCGGTGGGCGCGGTCCACGGCCTGCGCCTCGGTCGCCGGGTTCCACCACGGGTCGAGCAGGATGCAGTAGTCGGCCTCGGTGAGGTTCAGGCCGAACCCGCCCGCCTTCAGACTGATCAGGAACACCTGCGTGTCACCCTGTTTGAAGTCGGCGATCGCCTTGGCCCGGTTGCGCGTCTTGCCGTCGAGGTAGGAGTAGGTGATGCCGGCGGCATCCAACCGGTCCCTGGCCTTGCCCAGATACTGCGTGAATTGACTGAAGATCAGCGTTCGGTGGCCCTCGGCGGTGATGTCGTCAAGCATTTCGAGCAGCGCGTCGAGCTTGGTCGATGGAATATGGGCGTACTGGTGGTCGTACAGACTCGCGTCCAGACTCAACTGGCGCAGCATGGTCAGCGACCTGAAGATCTCGAAGCGGTTCGTGTTCAGATCGCCGAGCAGCCCAAGCACCTTCTGGCGCTCACGCTGCAGGTGCATCTGGTAAACCTTGCGGTGCTTGGGGTTCAGCTCCAGCTCGAGCACCTGCTCCTGCTTCTCCGGCAGGTCTGTCGCCACCTGGTCCTTGGTGCGCCGCAACATGAACGGCCGAATGCGCCGCCGCAACTGCTGCAGCCTCTCGGCGTTGAAGTTCTTCTCGATCGGGTTGCGGTAATACTCGGTGAACCGGCCAGGGGTGGGAAACAGCCCGGGTGCGGTGATCGACAACAGCGACCAGAACTCCATCAGGTTGTTCTCCAACGGGGTTCCGGTGATGGCCAACTTGAAGGGCGTGTTCAGTCGCCGGGCGAACTGGTGGGCGCGCGATTTGTGGTTCTTCACGAATTGCGCCTCGTCGAGCAGCAGACCGGACCAGTCGATCGCATCGTATTCCGCGAAGTCAAGCCGGAACAGCGTGTAGGAGGTGATGATGACATCCCTGCCCCGGGCCACCTCGGCCAGTGTGTTCGGTCTCTTCTTCGATGTCTCGGAGACCGTGGCCACCGAGAGGTCGGGAGCGAACCTGGCGCACTCGGCCGCCCAGTTGGAGACCACGCTGGTCGGCGCGACCACGAGGAAGGGCGCCCGGTCGGCTGCGTCTTTCTGCCCCTGCACGTGTGCGATCAGGGCGATGGCCTGCAGAGTCTTGCCGAGGCCCATGTCGTCGGCCAGAATGCCGCCGAGGCCATGTTCGTAGAGAAATACGAGCCAATTGAAACCCGACTGCTGATAGTCGCGCAACGTCGCATCCACACTGTTCGGCAGTGGTACCCAGGCGACGGACTCGGAGCCCGTCAGACCCGCCATCGCGTGCCGCCAGGCGTCGGCCTGTTCGGTGACGACGCCGAGATGCTGCAGTTCGTCCCAGAGGTCGGCTTGGAACCGGCTCAACCGAAGTGAATCCGAACGCACGTCTTGGAGCCCGCGTGCCTCTTCGATCAGGGTGCGCAACTGGCCAAGCTCCGGCCGGTCCAGGTCGAACCAGATGCCTGTGGGCAGGATCATCACCTCCTGGCCGGTCGCCAACGCACGGAACAGGTCATCGAATGGAATCTCGACGCCCTCGATCGACACCGTCACGGCCAGGTTGAACCAGTCACGCTCGCCGGCGATCTCGGTGGTGCCGACGCTGATCAGGGGTGGCTCATGGGCCTTGCGGTAGAGCGGCGCGTTGCCGTCGATCGTGACCCGCACGTGGTCGATCACCTTCAGTTCGGGCACAGCCGTGTCGAGGAACGCGAGCATGCGACCGCCGGCCAGTACCGACGTATCGGCCAGCCGCGATCGGGGATACCGGGGTGGGCTGAGTTCGGGGAACGGGTTGAGGGCGGCATCCAACGACTGAATGATCTCTGCTTCTGCCTCGGTGTCTCGAAAACTCGTGTCGCCGGGGGCGGGCCAGAGCGAATGGCGGTAGGCCACCGTGTCGTCGGCCCCGGCTCGAGGATTGGTGTACTCCCACTCGAAGTGGAGCTCGATGCGGGCATTCGTGTGGTGCGCGATGGTCAGTGCCAAACGCGGGCGCGCGGCCGGCGGCAGTTCAAACGAGCCGTCAATGCTGGTCAGTGTGAACTGCCGGCGCAGATGGGGGTAGAAGCCTCCGATGAAATCGGCCTCGTCGGCCGGCGGGATTGTGACCGGCCCGGCGGTCAGGGCACGCAGGTGCGGGCTGACAGCCTCGGCCAGGGGCGCAATGACCCGCACGGTGTTGCCTGCCGTGCCGTCTGCCGCGCGGCTCTCGTCCCAGGTGAACACCCCGTGAGCGGGTGCCCCCGTGAAGCCAAAGGTGCGCCTCGCGACGTGACCGCCGGCAAGGTTCACCAGCGGGGCGAGGGTGAGGGCGCCCGCGTGTCGGCGGATGTCGAGTTCGACGGTGGCCGGAGCGGCTTGGAGAGTGACCGGATCGAGCCCCGGTGCAGTAGAGACCAATGGCACCCCGCTGGAGACGACAGCCGTGAGCAGGGTCCACAACGCGGGGGAATCGATGCCGTCCAGATAGATCCACTCGTCAGCCTGCGTCTGGAACCGCTGGGTGGCCGGCAAAAGTGCATGAAGGGCGAGCAACGCGCGCACCTGGGCCGGATCGAATGACGCGGGCGGGCGGGCGAGCATCGCCCAGGTGAGATTTCCGGGTGTCCAGACACCGTTCCTGCCGGCGAGCATGCCGCGGGCGGCCAGGCGGGGGAGGGGCGCGGGGCCCCCTGAGACGAATCGAAAATGGCCGGAGTGCTTTCGTGGAACGTCGAGTTGCAGCGCCAGGGGTGTGCGAGGAGTGCCCTCGCCTGCCCTGGCCGGAGTCGCCAGGGGGCCAAGGATGTTGCGCCAGGTCGACTCGGTGGCCTCCTCGAGCCCCGAATCGATTGGTTCTGACGTCTGGTCGTCCGAGTCGGGCCGCGTGCGCTGGCTCACGATCAGCAAAGCGGCAACATGCTTGCAGTTGCGTTTCAACGGACAGGTGCAGACTCCGGATGCCCGGGACACCTCACCGCGGCCATCCGAGGTGAGCGTCACAGTGGCCGTGTACGGTTCGTCGCGCGAACCGGCCACAGTGCCGTAGACCTGCGCGCCATTTTTCAGCCAGGTGAGCTGCGACACGTGACCGTCCCTGGCGTAGCGCTCGCCGCGGGTGAATGCCTGCGGGCCGACGAGGCGAGCGATCATCGGGGAGCTGATGGGGGAGGGCATAAGTCGTGCGGCACGTTCCTGGTCGAGTCGAGTCGGGTCGGCGAAGGGGCCAACGGATAATTCTCTCACGCTGGGCTGGATGGCCCCACTGAACGAGACAGTCATGCGGCTGGCGAGCACCATGCCGGCCAGTCGGCGCAGCCCACGACAATTCGCCGGCGATGCGCAGTCAACCGGAATCCGGCTGTCATCGATGCACCGGGTCTGCGGTACTCTGCCGCACGTCGCTGCACAGCGGTGGCTCCGCCTTCGACGAGCCCCTGGCCAGCCGGTTCGACGAAATGGATGCGGTGGTGGTCTTCGACCACGTGTTCGTGCCCGACGAGCGCACGACTTTCAACACATCCAGGAGTCCTTGGCTGAACTCATCATCGACGTCGAGATCGGCAAGGCGCTGATGCGGGCCACGGAGGTCGATGCCGAACTCAACCAATTCGGCATGATGCAACCGAAATGGGCTGAATGCGGCGCGCAACCGGTACCCGAAGGTCGAGTACTTCTTCTTCGGCGACCTCCTCGCCCGCCACGACTGATCGGGTGAGGAGTCGGCTCACGACGCCGGCAGGAGATTCTGCGCGAAGAACCCCGCCAGCTCATCGGTCGCCGCCAGGGGCAATACGTGCGCGACGTACTGGTCGGGGCGCACGATGACAACGGCGCCATCGCGCGAGATCCCGCGCACGTCGAAGATGTCCTCATCGCGCTTGACCGCGTACATCTTCTCCCAGTCGGTCAGTTCGAACGGCCCGGTCTTCGGCAGGAACGTCGGGGGCACCCGCGCGATCTCAACGTCTTCAAACCCCTGCTGATAGATCACCTTCACGTCGAAGATGCTGTCGATATCCCCTCCGGCCGGGGTGCAACGCACCAGCGGAGACGCGGGCGAGGATGACAGCCACTCGGCCCACTCGGCCAGCGCGGAACTCTCGCCAGCCGACGGTTCATCGGCGAACGCGTAGATGCGCCAGCGGCCGTCGGCCTTGGCGTGGTGGCCGAGGTGCGCAATGTTGCCGTCGGATACGCGCACCACGTGGGCGGACTTGAAACGCTTGCCGATGGGGAAGCCTTCGGCCAGTGACTGGTGTTCCACAGCGCCCACGATCATCGACGGGGGGTACTGCGTCATGAAGCCCGAAGGGAACTCCGAGGTCTTCAGATAGTAGTCCGCCAACTCCCCGGGGTCGGCGATCTCCTCCGGCCTGCGGGCCATCAGGCTCGACCATTCACGGTCGAAGTCGATCAACTGCTGCGCCACCGGCTGGCGCTCATCGGAGTAGGTCGCCAGCAGCGATTCGGGGCTTCGGCCGGTGAGTACGTGGCCGAGCTTCCAGCCCAGGTTGAACCCGTCCTGCATCGACACATTCATGCCCTGGCCGGCCTTCGCGCTGTGGGTGTGGCAGGCGTCACCGGTCAAGAACACCCGCGGCGTGTGGTTCATGCCGACCGGCACATCGTCAAACTTGTCGGTGACCCGATGCCCGACCTCGTACACGCTGTGCCAGGCGACATTCTTCACATCCAGCGAGTACGGATGCAGAATGTCGTTCGCCTTCTGGATGATGGCCTCCAGCGGGGTCTGGCGCACCCGGTGCTTGTCGTCCTCGGCCACCTCGCCGAGGTCGATGTACATTCGGCACAGGTAGCCGCCCTCGCGTGGGATGTGCAGGATGTTGCCGGCCTCCGAGTTGATCGCGCATTTGATGCGCCAGTCGGGGAAGTCGGTGTTGACGAGAACGTCCATCACACCCCAGGCGTGTTGCGAGACGCCACCCAGGTGTTTGCGGCCGATCGCGTCGCGAACGAGGCTGCGCGCGCCGTCGCAGCCCACCACGTATTTCGCACGGACCACTCGCTCCTGCCTCTCGCCCTCGACGTCCCTGAGATTGACGGTGACGGGATAGTCGCCATCGGCTCCCACCGTCAGACCGGTGAACTCAATGCCGTAGTCGGGGGTGATCCTCGCGGGCCCGTGCAGCGCGGCCTCGGCGAAGTAGTCGAGCACCCGCGCCTGGTTCACGATCAGGTGGGGAAACTCGCCGATGTGTTGAGCGTAGTCTTCGGTGCGTGAGGTACGGATGATGTTCTGCGGGTTCTCGGGGTCGGGGCTCCAGAAGTTCATATGGGCGATGTTGTACGCCTCGGCGATGATGCGCGGTGCGAATCCGAAGGCCTGGAACGTCTCGACACTGCGCGGCTGGATTCCGTCAGCCTGACCGAGGACCAGGCGGCCGCCGCGGCGTTCGACGACGCGCGTGGTGACATTCGGAAACTGTGACATCTGCGCGGCGAGCAGCATCCCGGCGGGCCCGCTGCCCACGATCAGCACGTCGACCTCGTCGGGCAGGTTCTCGGGGCGATCGATCCCGGTGCCGGCCGCAGGGCTCACTCGCGGATCTTCGGACACGTAGCCGTGGTGGTGGAACTGCATGGAATCTCCTCGGTTCTGGTGTGACAACGCGTGGCGTCAGGACCTGGACAGCCCGTAGATCGGGCTCTTGGCCTGCTCTTCTTCGTGATCGGGTCCGAGTGGGATGCCGGTGCGGTCGCGCAGCATCAGCGTCGCGATGAGACCGACCACTGTCATCCCCGCCAGATACCAGGTGACCGACCAGGTCGTTCCGGTCGCCTGCACGAGTGCCGTGGCGATGGTGGGCGCGAAGGCCCCACCGATGATCGCACCGATGGCGTAGGAGATCGATACCCCCGAAAAGCGGATGGAGGCGGGGAACAGTTCGGAGTAGAGCGCGGCTTGCGGGCCATAGGTGAAGCCGAGGCCGATGGTGAGGATCGCAAGGGCCGCCCCGAGAAGGAAGACATCGCCGGTGTTGACCAGTGGAAACAGCGTGAATACTCCGACCAACTGCAAGATCCAGCCGATGATGTACGTGTTGCGCCTCCCGAGCTTGTCCGAGAGCCAGCCCGCGAACCACGTCGACGCCAGCCAGAACACCGCCGAGATCGTCACCGCCAGGAGCACCGGTCCGCGTTCAAGGGCGACCACGCCCTCCGGGTTGGTGGCGTAGTTCTGAATGTAGCCGCCGGTGGTCATGTAGCCGACCGCGTTGTTGCCGGCGAACACGAGGGCGGCGATGATCACCAGCGGCGTGTGCTTCTTGAAGAGTTGCACGATCGGCATCTTTGCCTTCTCTTTGCGCTCGGCGATCTCGAGGAACACCGGGCTCTCCTCCACTCGGCGACGCACCCAGTAGCCGAACAGGATCAGGATGATCGACAGCAGGAAGGGCACGCGCCAGCCCCACTCCACGAACGCATCACCTGGCGCGATGATCGCCATCAGCGCTGTGACTCCCGAGGCCAGCAGCAGGCCGATCGGCACGCCGATCTGCGGTGCTGCCCCGAACAGGCCACGTTTTTCGGTCTTGGCGTGTTCGACGGCCATCAGCACGGCACCGCCCCATTCGCCGCCTGCCGAGATGCCCTGCAGGACCCGCAGCAGCACGAGCAGGATGGGGGCGGCCACGCCGATCGCCGCATAGGTGGGCAGAACGCCGATCAGCGTCGTTGCCGAGCCCATCAGGATCAGGGTCCAGACCAGTACCACGCGCCTCCCGAAGCGATCGCCGAAATGACCGGCGAGAAAGGCGCCGAACGGACGGAAGAGGAAGCTCAGGCCCACTGTCGCGAACGACAGCAGGATCGCAGCCTGGGGCCCGAGCGGTTCGAAGAAGACCTTGCTGAAGACGAGGCCCGCGGCGGTGGCGTAGATGAAGAAGTCGTACCACTCGATGGTGGTGCCGACGACTGTGGCGACGACGACACGGCGGCGATCGTGCGCGGTCTGGATGGTGCCGGTGGGGGTGAATCCCGACTGTGGGGCGTTGGGTGCAGACATCTGCGGTGACTCCTTCGTCGTCGATCAGCCAGCGGGCTGCTGGTTTCGCTGTCGTGACTGACATTCCCTCGGGTGGCTTGCCGTCCTGATTAGGATCATATACGATTTCAAATACGACGCAAGAGCGAGGGAGCTCATGAACAACGACACCGCACATGGCAGCCATCCGTCTGATGCCGGCGATGCCCGATTCTCCGCCCTTCCCGGACGGCCCGGCAAGATCATCGCCATTCACCTCAGCTACCCGTCCCGCGCCGCCCAGCGTGGCCGCCGCCCTGCCGCGCCGTCGTATTTCTTCAAACCGTCGAGCTCGGTCGCCGCCTCGGGCTCCACCATCGAGCGGCCTGCCGGCACCGAGCTTCTCGCCTTCGAGGGCGAGGTGGCACTGGTCATCGGAACGAGTGCGCGGCGGGTGTCGCTCGCAGACGCCTGGGCCCATGTCGCCTCGGTGACAGCCGCGAACGACTTTGGCCTCTACGACTTGCGCGCGAATGACAAGGGCTCGAATGTGCGGTCGAAGGGTGGTGACGGCTTCACCCCGATCGGCCCCACACTGATCGACGCGAGCGCGGTCGAACCGGCGTCCCTGCGCGTGCGCACCTGGGTCAACGGCCGGCTGGCCCAAGACGACACGACGGCCGATCTGCTGTTCACGCTCCCCCAGCTGGTGGCAGACCTGTCGCAACACTTCACTCTCGAGCCGGGCGACGTGATCCTCACCGGCACGCCGGCCGGGTCATCCGTCACAGGCCCCGGCGACGTGGTCGAGGTGGAGGTGGATGCCCCGACCGCCGCCGGCGCGCCGACCACGGGCAGGCTCGTGACCACTGTCACGCAGGGCACAGCGGAATTTGACCCCTCACTCGGCTCGCTTCCCTTTGTCGACGACACCCAGCGCACCGAGGCCTGGGGCTCCGCCGCTGCGGCCGGGCTCGCCGGCGAAGTGGCACCCTCGGCGGGTGGGCTCAGCGCGGCGGTGCGACGCAAACTCGAGAAGGTGCCGGTGGCGGCACTGTCGGGACAGTTGCGCAAGCGCGGGCTGAACAACGTCACCATCGACGGCGTGCGTCCCATGCACGCGGGCACCAAGATCGTCGGCACGGCAAAGACCTTGCGGTTCGTGCCCGGCCGTGAAGACCTGTTCAAGACTCACGGCGGCGGCTACAACGCACAGAAGCGCGTGTTCGACGCCGTCGCCGAGGGCGAGGTGATCGTCATCGAGGCTCGGGGCGAGACGGGCTCCGGCACTCTTGGTGACGTGCTCGCACTCCGTGCCCACGCGAAGGGTGCCGCCGGCATCGTCACCGACGGAGGCATCCGCGATTACGACGCCGTTGCCGGCGTCGGCATTCCCATCTACTCGGTCGGCGCCCACCCCGCCGTGCTCGGCCGCAAGCACGTGCCGTGGGATCACGACGTGACGATCGGCTGCGGGGGCACGACCGTCCAGCCCGGCGACATCATCGTCGGCGACGGCGACGGCGTAATCGTCATTCCCCCCGCCATCGTCGAAGAGGTCGTGGATGCGGCCCTCGTGCAGGAGGAAGAAGACGCCTGGGTTGCCGAACAGGTGTCAGCCGGGCATCCCATCGACGGGTTGTTCCCGATGAACCCGACGTGGCGTGCGGAGTACGACGCCCGTCTCCGCCCGGATCCCGCGGGGGACCTGCCATGACCGCCGTGACACTGGATACAGCCAGCAAATCCGAGCGCGCCTACCACTGGATCCGCGAACGGATCTCCCGTCACGAGTACGGCCCGGGCTTTCGGCTGGTGCTCGGCCCCATCGCCGACGGACTGAACATGAGTGTCGTGCCCGTGCGAGAGGCGATCCGCAGGCTCGAGGCCGAGGGCCTCGTCACCTTCGAGCGCAATGTCGGGGCGCGCGTCTCGCTCGTCGACCCCGACGAGTACGTCGACACCATGCAGGCTCTCGGCATCGTCGAGGGTGCGGCCACCGCCCTGTCCGTGCCGTGGCTCACCTCTGAAGACCTCGCCCACGCCGAGGAGATCAACAAGCGAATGTGCCAACTGCTCGACCACTTCGACGCCCACATGTTCACCACCCTCAACCAGCAGTTCCACTCCGTCCTGTTCGAACCGTGCCCCAACGTGCAGCTCCGTGAACTGGTGTATCGCGGCTGGTCCAGGCTGTCCGGCCTGCGCGACTCCACGTTCTCGTTCGTGCCCGGCCGCGCCCACCATTCCGTGGAAGAACACGCCGAGATCCTCAACCTGATTCGAGCCGATGCCGACCCCCTCGAAATCGAGTTGGCCGCGCGCAACCACCGGTGGCGCACCAGTGACGCATTCACCGCCGCACGTCGCAATGCCGACAGCCACCCACCATCCGACATCCACCCTCACTCCCACTGATCCGGAGGCCCCAATGACCGACACCGCACGTGACACCCGGCACGTCCCCGCCGACCTGCCCAGTCGAATCCAGCACTACATCGACGGCACGTTCGTCGACTCCGTCGACGGCGACACGTTCGAGGTGCTCGACCCGGTCTCCAACGAGACCTACCTCCGGGCCGCCGCCGGCAAGAAGGCCGACATCGACCTGGCGGTCGGCGCCGCCCGGCGTGCGTTCACCGAGGGCCCGTGGCCGACGATGCTCCCCCGCGAGCGCTCACGAATCCTGCACAACATCGCGAACATCGTCGAATCCCGCGATACCCGGCTCGCCGAGCTGGAGAGCTTCGACTCGGGCCTGCCGATCACACAGGCCCTCGGGCAGGCTCGCCGCGCCGCCGAGAACTTTCGCTTCTTCGCCGACCTGATCGTGGCGCAGGCCGACGACACCTACAAGGTGCCGGGCCGCCAGATCAACTACGTGAACCGCAAGCCGATCGGTGTTGCGGGGCTGATCACACCGTGGAACACGCCGTTCATGCTCGAGTCGTGGAAACTCGGCCCGGCGCTGGCCACCGGCAACACGGTCGTGCTCAAACCGGCGGAGTTCACCCCGCTGTCGGCATCGCTGTGGGCGGGCATCTTCGAAGAGGCGGGACTGCCCCAAGGCGTCTTCAACCTCGTCAACGGGCTCGGCGAAGATGCCGGCGACGCACTGGTGAAGCACCCTGATGTGCCGCTCATCTCGTTCACCGGGGAGAGCAGCACCGGCCAGCTCATTTTTGGCAACGCCGCGCCCTACCTCAAGGGCCTGTCGATGGAACTCGGCGGCAAGTCACCCGCCATCGTGTTCGCCGACGCCGACCTCGACGCCGCCATCGATGCGACCATCTTCGGCGTCTTCTCGCTCAACGGCGAGCGCTGCACTGCGGGCAGCCGCATTCTGGTGGAGCGGTCGATCTATGACGAGTTCGTGGAGCGCTACGCCGCGCAGGCGAAGCGCGTGATCGTCGGCTACCCGCACGACCCGAAGACCGAGGTCGGCGCGCTCGTGCACCCCGAACACTACGACAAGGTGATGAGCTACATCGAGATCGGCAAGTCAGAGGGGCGTCTGGTCGCCGGCGGAGGCCGCGCCGAGGGGTTCGAGCACGGCAACTTCGTCGCGCCGACCGTGTTCGCCGATGTGGCACCGGAGGCGCGCATTTTCCAGGAGGAGATCTTCGGACCGGTCGTGGCGATCACTCCGTTCGACACCGACGAAGAGGCCCTTCAACTCGCCAACGGGGTGAAATACGGCCTGGCCGCGTATCTGTGGACCAATGACCTCAAACGTGCGCACAATTTCTCGCAGGCGATCGAGGCCGGCATGGTCTGGCTGAACTCGAACAACGTGCGCGACCTTCGCACCCCCTTCGGCGGCGTGAAGGCATCCGGCCTCGGCCACGAGGGCGGCTACCGCTCGATCGACTTCTACACCGACCAGCAGGCCGTGCACATCACGCTCGGTGCCGTGCACAACCCCACCTTCGGCAAGTCGGAAACGTTCGAGGCGTCGCTCGACAACCCCGACCCCCGCTGAACCGACCGCAGCCCAGACACCCTCCACCCCCGACAAGCCAAGGACGCTGACATGAGCACCATCACCCCCGATTCGCCGGAACCCGTCGTCACGGCGGAGGGCCAGATCCCCGCTTCGGCGAAGATTCCCACGCCGAAAGCCCCGGCCCCCGACATCCTGCGCTGCGCGTACATGGAGATCGTCGTCACCGACCTCGCGGCATCGCGCGCGTTCTACGTGGATGTGCTGGATCTCGCTGTCACCTGGGAGGACGAGAACAGCGTCTACCTGCGGCCGCTGGAGGAGTTCATCCACCACAACCTGGTGCTGCGCAAGGGTCCTGTGGCCGCAGTAGCCGCATTCTCGTACCGCGTGCGTTCTCCGGAGGATCTCGACAAGGCGGTCGCCTTCTACGAGGAGCTCGGCTGCCGGGTCGAACGGCGCGCGGAGGGCTTCACCAGGGGCATCGGCGATTCGGTGCGTGTGGAGGATCCGCTGGGCTTCCCGTACGAGTTCTTCTTCGACGTCGAGCACGTCGAGCGCCTGGCCTGGCGGTACGAGTTGTACACCCCGGGCTCGTTGGTGCGGCTGGACCACTTCAACCAGGTCACCCCCGACGTGCCGCGCGCGGTCGCGTACATGGAAGACCTCGGGTTCCGTGTCACCGAGGACATCCAGGATGAGGCGGGCACGGTCTACGCCGCGTGGATGCGCCGCAAGCCCACCGTGCACGACACCGCCATGACCGGCGGCGACGGCCCGCGCATGCACCACATCGCGTTCGCCACCCACGAGAAGCACAACATCATCGCCATCTGCGACAAGCTCGGGGCGCTCCGCCGCTCGGATGCGATCGAGCGCGGCCCGGGCCGGCACGGTGTCTCGAACGCGTTCTACCTGTACCTGCGCGACCCGGACGGGCACCGTGTCGAGATCTACACGCAGGACTACTACACCGGAGACCCCGACAACCCGGTCGTCACCTGGGATGTGCACGACAACCAGCGCCGCGACTGGTGGGGCAACCCGGTGGTTCCCTCCTGGTACACCGACGCGTCGCTCGTGCTCGACCTCGACGGCAACCCGCAGCCGGTGGTGGCGCGCACCGACACCTCCGAACTGGCGGTGACCATAGGCGCCGACGGTTTCTCGTACACCCGCAAGGGCGACGAGCCTGACGAGCTGCCATCGTGGAAGCAGGGCGAGTACAAGCTCGGCCACCAGCTCTGAGGCCCGGTGTGCGAGACTGCACGTCTGCACGTCGGTAGATCTGCACGTCGACAACGTTGCACGTCTGTATAGAAGGATCGGCTTCGCCGCAATGAATGGTACGGCGCGATGAGCAGCACGCGCTGTGAATGTGCAGACCTGATCGCAGTTTGTAGGAAGGAAGAATGGGATGCTCGATTCGGAGACCATCGCACAGATCGCGGATGAGCTGGCTGAGGCGGAGCGCAATCGCACCATGGTGCCGCTGTTGACAGCGCGCCACGAGTCAATGACGGTGGAGGATTCCTACGCCGTGCAGAACGAGTGGCGCAGGCGCGGCATCGAGGCCGGCCGCAGGCAGATCGGGCGCAAGATCGGGCTCACCTCAAAGGTGATGCAGGTGGCCACCGGCATCACCGAACCGGACTACGGTGCGATCTTCGCCGACCAGGTGTACGAGAACGGCTCGGTCATCGAGCACGCCCGGTTCTCGAACGTGCGCATCGAGGTCGAGCTGGCATTCGTGCTCGCCGAGCCAGTCGAAGGTCCCGATGTCACGGTCTTCGATGTGTTGCGCGCGACCGAATACGTCGTTCCGGCGTTGGAGATCCTCAGCTCTCGCGTTGAGATGGAAGGACGCACGATTGTCGACACCATCAGTGACAACGCGGCGCTCGGCGGCATGGTCTACGGCGGCAATCCGGTGCGGCCCGACGACGTCGACCTGCGGTGGGTCTCGGCACTGCTGTACCGCAACGAGATGATCGAGGAGACCGGTGTGGCCGCTGCCGTGCTGAATCATCCGGCAAGCGGCGTCGTCTGGTTGGCGAACAAGCTCGCCCAGCACGGTGACCGACTCGAAGCGGGTGAGATCGTGCTCGCGGGGTCGTTCACCCGCCCGATGTGGGTGCACCCGGGCGACACCGTGCTCGCCGACTATCGAGAACTGGGGACCATCTCGTGTCGCTTCGTCTAGATCCGACCTTCCGCGATCGACTGGCCGCCTCGCCTCGCCCGCTGGTGGGCATGTGGGTGTGTTCGGGCAGCCCGCTGGTGGCGGAGATCTGCGCCGGTGCCGGGCTTGACTGGCTGCTCATCGACATGGAGCACTCGCCGAACACGCTCGAGTCGACCCTCTCGCAACTGCAGGCAGTGGCGGCTTACCCCGTTGCACCCGTGGTGCGCGTGCCAATCGGCGATGTGGTGGCCATCAAACAGGTGCTTGACCTCGGCGCGCAGAACATCCTCGTGCCGATGATCTCCTCGGCCGATGACGCCCGCACCGTGGTTGAAGCCGTGCGATATCCGCCTCGCGGGCGCCGAGGTGTGGGTTCGGCACTCGCCCGGTCGGCGCGCTGGAACCGGGTCGACGACTACCTCACCGACGCAGACTCATACGTTTCGCTGTTCGTGCAGATCGAAACCTCCCAGGGTGTGGAGGCCGCGTCCGAGATCGCAGCAGTCGACGGGATCGACGGCGTGTTCATCGGGCCGAGTGACCTGTCCGCCTCCATGGGGCTTCTCGGGCAGCAGACGCACCCGGAGGTCACAGCCGCCGTCGTTCGGGCCTTCGACGCGGTGCGGGCCGTCGGCAAGCCGGTCGGTGTGAACGCCTTCGACCCCGATGCGGCCGAGGCGTATCTGGCCGCGGGCGCTTCGTTCGTGCTTGTCGGGGCGGATGTCGCGCTGCTGGCACGCGGATCGGAAGGGCTCTCAGCCCGCTGGTTGTCGAGGGCTGAAGGCCCCGAGCGCTCCTCGTACTGACCCGGTATTGGCGAGTAAACTGGAGGGGTCTGCGCCACGAGGGTGCCGGCCCGAAACCTTGAGAAACAAGTAGAAGAAGAGAGACCATGACTGCGCTGACCGAGACCGTGCTGACCGAAGCCGACCTCCTCGCCCGTGTTCCTCACCAACTGTTCATCGGTGGGGAATGGGTGGATTCGACAACTGGTGCCACCCTCGACGTGCGTGACCCGTCCAACAACCAGGTGATCGCCTCGATCGCCGACGCGAGCATCAAAGACGGGATCGGCGCGCTGGACGCGGCCGTCGCGGCGCAAGACGCTTGGGCTGCCACCTCGCCGCGTTTTCGCGGTGACCTCTTGCGACGCGCTTTCGACCTGCTGATCGAGCGACAGGACGAGTTCGCACTGCTGATGACCATCGAGATGGGCAAGCCGCTGGCCGAGTCCCTCGGCGAAGTGAAGTATGCCTCCGAGTTCGTGCGCTGGTTCGGCGAGGAGGCTGTGCGCATCACCGGCCGCTACGGGCCCAACCCCGAGGGCACCGGCCGCATGATCGTCTCGCAGCACCCGGTGGGCCCCAGCTTCCTGATCACCCCGTGGAACTTCCCGCTCGCAATGGCGACCCGCAAGATCGCCCCGGCGCTCGCCGCCGGCTGCACTGTGGTCGTGAAGCCGGCCGCCCTCACCCCGCTGTCCACACTGCACTTCGTGAAACTGTTGGAAGAGGTCGGCCTGCCCAAGGGCGTGGTGAACGTGATCACCACCTCCACCTCCGGCGCGGTCTCCGCCCCGATCATCGGCGACCCGCGGCTGCGCAAGCTGAGCTTCACCGGTTCCACTCCGGTCGGCCAGCGGCTGATCGAGCAGTCGGCCCGCGTTGTACTGCGCACCTCGATGGAGCTGGGCGGCAACGCGCCGTTCGTCATCTTCGAGGATGCCGACCTCGACAAAGCTGTCGAAGGTGCCATCGCTGCGAAGTTCCGCAACATCGGCCAGGCGTGCACCGCAGCGAACCGGTTCATCGTGCATTCGTCGATCGCCGACGAGTTCGCCCGACGGGTGACCGACCGGGTGAACTCGTTCGCGATCGGCCGCGGCACGGAGGACGGTGTCGTGATCGGGCCGCTGATCGACAACAAGGCGGTGGCCAAGGCCGACGAGCTGGTGCAGGATGCGCTGAAACGCGGCGCAACCCTGCGAACCGGCGGCGCGAAGGTTGACCGGGAGGGCAGCTTCTACCAGCCGACCGTGATCTCCGGAGTTGTTGCCGGCAGCGATATCTTGCGTGAGGAGATCTTCGGGCCGGTGCTGTCGATTGTTCCGTTCGACGACGAGGACGAGGCGGTCAGGCTGGCCAACGACACCGAGTACGGGCTTGTCGCCTATGTCTACACCGAGAACCTTTCCCGCGGCCAGCGCATGATCGACCGGCTGCAGACCGGCATGATGGGCCTCAACATGGGCGTCATCTCGAACGCCGCGGCGCCGTTCGGCGGCGTGAAGCAGTCTGGCCTCGGCCGCGAGGGCGGGCTCGAGGGCATCCACGAGTACCTGTATACGAAGTACACGCTGACGCCTGACCCCGCAGCCTGAAACCCATCCCTTGAGGCTCGCGCCCCCTGGCACGCTTCGCGCCCGATCCAACGGGGGCGCAGCGTGCCAGGGGGAGCGCGCACCGAGGCGGCTGCAAAAGTTTGACCTGTGACCGTGTCGTCATGCGTCATGCGTCATGCGTCATGCTGCTCTCCCGCACGGCTCACACCTCTGCCACGACTCGTACTGGAACCGTTACCGCACCGTCGCACTCTGACCTCGTTGGTGCCGTCGGCATCACGAGCAAGTCGAGAGATGAGTTGTTGCTGTTATCAGGCGCCTATTTGCCCAACGACTGCACACTCGGCGGCGGTCGAGAAGTCACGGGGGCGGCGGTCGAGGATTCGAGCGGTCAGCGGATCTCGGTGAGGAAACTGCGGTAGCCGGCCCGGCGCATCGCGTTCGTAATGGGCTCACTCCCGTCGGGCCCGGCCAACGCGATCATCGCGCCGCCGCCACCGCCGCCCGTGAGTTTCGCCCCGAGCGCTCCCGCCCTCCGGGCGATGTCCACCAGTTCCTCCAGCTCCGGGCTGGAGACCTGCAGCGCATTGAGCATGCCCTGATTGATGTTCATCAGTTCCCCGAGCTCGACCAGGTTGCCGGACTCCATCGCGTCTGCTCCGGCCAGTGCCAGGTCGTTGATCTGCGCAAAGATCTGCTCGTAGCGGGTCGGGTTGCGCTTCCACGCCTCGCGCACGCGCCCGACGGTGTGAGCGGTCAACGACTTCACCCCGGTGAGCCCGATCACGATCGGGATCGGCTGGGGGGTGTAGATGCCTCGGATCTCACTCTGCGCGGTGGCATCCGCCTTGCGGTACAGGATCGGTCGGCCGAACGTCGCCACGGTGTTGTCGATGCCACTCGGAGTGCCGTGCACGATCTGTTCGCACTCGTAGGCCAGTTCGGAGACCGCGCGGTCGGACAGGGAGATGTTGAAACAGCCAGCAACCGCGCGGATCACCGCGACGGCCAGCGCGGCCGAGGCGCCCAGCCCACTGGCGCGCGGCAGGTGAGCGAACACATCGACGTGGATGCCCTCATCGGCCACCCCCAGGCGCCCGGTGATGAGAGCCGCCACCTGTTGCAACGTGTCGACTCCGACCGGCTGGTCGGGCGCGACGCGCATGTCCCAGTCGGGGATCGACACGTTGAGCCCCGATGGGCGCTTCTCTGCCCGCGCCCGAATCGACAGGTTGATCGGGGCCGCGATCGCGTGGCCGCCGTAGACGACCGCGTGCTCCCCGAGAACGATGATCTTTCCGTAGCCGACCTGGTCGGCATCGGTTGCGCCCGCGGGAATCGGTGCGGACCTGGCATTGGCCGCCCTGGCCGCATCGATCGCGGCGCGGTCGATGACGCTGATCGCGCCTGTGGGTGGCAGCCCCTGGTTCACCTGGTCGATGATGCGCCTGGCCTTCCACACCTTGATGTCGCCGCTGGCGACCAGCCGTGAGACCACTTCGTCGAAGATTCCGCGGTCGGCTCCAGCCGCCACAGCCACGGCGCGGGCATGCAGGCGCATGTGCCCGGGCTGGATTCCCTCGGTCGAGAGGGCCCGGAGGGCAGCCATGTTCTGGGCCAGACCGACGGCCGCCATCACCTCGGCCAGTTCGGTGGCCGAGCGCACCCCGAGCAGCGTGTGCGCCAGCTTAACTGCGGGATTCGACTCCACCTGTCCGCCGACCGTGCCCACCTTGAGCGGCATTTCCAGTTCGCCGACCAGCGCACCCTTTTCATCCACTGACCAACGGGTCAGCGGCGAGTAGCGCCCGTCGCGGGCTGCGAACGCGTGTGCGGCGGCCTCGATCGCCCGCCAGTCGTTGCCGGTCGCGAGCGCCACGGCATCGATGCCGTTCATGATGCCCTTGTTGTGGGTGGTTGCCCGGTACGGGTCGAGCTCGGCGAACTCGCCGGCGAGCACTATTCCGTCTCGCACGCGTTCGCCGCTGAATTCGGAGGTCTCCAACAACGCTGCAGGAACCACAGCGCGGGCGCGCACCAGCGCCCGGTCGGTGAGGTTCGACAGGATCCGGAGGAATACTCGTCCGCCGGTGATCTGTTCGACGAGCGGTGCCACAGCCTCACACATCGAGTTCACGAGGTTGGCGCCCATCGCGTCACGGGTGTCGACCACCAGGTGGGCGACCACCAGCTCACCGTTCTTCGCGGTTCGCGCGTGCAGGAACACTTCCAGGTCACGAGCGCCCCCACCGCGGCGCACCATGTTCGGGTGTCCGCTGTTCGCCAACGCGACCACCTCGTCTTTGCGCGCTTCGAGAGCAGCGATCGCTTTCAGCGGCTCATCCAGATCGAGAATCTGCAACTGTCCGATCAGCAACGGCTCATCCGACGACGTGGTGAATCCGCCCGCGCGGCGCACCACTTTCGCGGCGGAACTCACCGCCGCAATGATGGACGGCTCCTCCACCACCATCGGCACCAGGTAGTCACGGTCGTTGAGCTGAAAGTTGAGACCGAGTCCGACGGGAAGTGAGAAAGTGCCGATCACATTCTCGGTCAGGCGGTCGGCCTGTTCCGGGGTCAAGACATGCTTTCCGCCGAGCAGCGCCTCGTAGTCGGCCTGTGTGAGTGCCCCGTGGTCGCGCAGCAGCGCAAGCCGATCATCGACAGACAATTTGTGAAACTTGGGTAGGCGTGAGTCAGCCATCTCCGCCTCCTGGGTGAACGCCCAGCGCTCCGCCGGACAGTGGAATGATATCGGCTCCGGCCGCGACCAGGGCGTCGGCCAGCCGCGTTGCGGGTTCGCCGGAGCGGCTGAACGCCAGACCGACATCGCCGCCACCGGCGCCGGATGATTTGAACACGCCGCCGTGGGCCGCGGCCAGGGTGTGCAATTCGCGGTGGCGGTCGGTGATGATGCCAGCACGGGCCGCGGCGTCGAGTTCGCTGAGTGCATCGAAGTAGTTCGAGCAGAGTCGGAGAAAACTGTCCGTGTCGCCGAGGGTGTCCCGTGCTGATCGTGCCAGGCCAGCCAGCCGGTCGATCAGTCGCTGATACCGGGTGGGGTCATCTGCGCGTAAGGCGCGCACCCGGCCGACCAGGTCGGTGGTGACTGCACCCTGCCCGGTGGTGACCACCATCATTTCCAGGTCGGTTGGCCAGGTGAGGGGAACAAGATCCCGGCCGGGGGTGAATTCGATCAGGCCGCCGTGGCTGGAGGCCGCCACGTCGCCGCCCGAGCCGACTCCGCCCTGGGCCGCACGATGGGCGGTGTCTGCGAGCTCTTGCACGCGCCCGGAATCAAGGTGAAGGTCACAGCCGCGGGCAAGGGCGTGGGTGAGCGCAACAGCGACCGCGGCGCTGGATCCGAGCCCCAGCTTTGCCCCGCCCTCGTGGAAGGTTCGGCTGTCGATCGAGATTTCCAGCGGTGTGGGAGGCCGCGTGGCCACAGAGAGCACCTGGCCCCGCACCGCGTCGAACACGCGCAGGGATTCACGCTGGCGAGGGCTCAGGCCCGCCGGTAAGCCCCCGTCGACTCCGAGGGTGATCGGGTCGAGACCGGTGCCGGGCATGGCCAGCCGCCAGAGGTCGTCGGGCGATGGACGCAGGGTGACCTCGACGTACCGGTCCACGGCTGTCAGCAGGGCCGGCGCCCCGTCGAGCACGGCGTATTCGCCGATCAGGAACAGCTTGCCGGGGGCCCGCGAGTGGATTGGCCTGGTCATCAGGGGTTCCCGGGTTCAGCTGGGGCCTTGTCGTCCACGAGATGTGCGGCCGGGCCGAGGGCACTGATCCGCACCTGGCGCACCCCGGGCACGGCACCCAGTTCGGCGGCCACCGCTGACGCGTCTTCGGGGGCGCAGAGAGCCTTCACCTGCGGCCCCGCGTCGATGGTGAAGTAAGCGGGCAGCCCTTCTTCACGCAGGCGGATCACGCGGTGCATGGCGGCCATGGTGCCCGCGTTCCAATAGATCAATGCGGGGCGCGTCGTCAGCATCAGGGAGTGCAGTTTCAGGCAGCTGTGCTCGGCTTCCTCGCCGAGGGTGCGAAAGTCACGCTCCATGATGGCGTGCCGCACCGTGTCGAGGTCACGGTCGGCGGTCTCGAGCCAGCCCGGATAGAACGGCGAAGTCGTTGCGCTGCCCAGCATTCCGGCGGTGGAGCTGACCGGTTTCGGCTGGGGCTCGGTGATCGCGACCACGACTGACAGCGGCCAGTCCGCCCCGGGGAGCAACTGCTCGGCGAAGGAGTCCACGCCGGAAGCTGCGGTACCGGCATGCATCTCCACGTAGCCGCCGAACACCGAACGTGCGGCCGAACCGGAGCCGCGCCTGGCCAGGACCGACAGCTCCCTGGGGGTCACGGCAAGACCGGCGGCGCGGCTGGCGGCGAGGGCGAGGGCCGCGAACCCGGATGCCGAAGAGGCAAGACCCGCGCTCGACGGGAAGTCATTCGTGCTGTTGACCCGGGCATGCAGGGTGAGGCCGGCCTGACTTCGAACCACATCGAGCAGGGCACTCACCCGGGATGCCGGTTCGAGCCTGTCGTTTAACTGGAACTCGTCGGCGGACAGTGACGGATCGAACGAAACGCGGGTATCGGTGGCGAGGGCATCCAGGGTCACCGAGATCGAGCCCGTCGCGGGGGTGTTCAGGGCGGTGTCGCGCTTGCCCCAGTACTTGACCAGAGCGATGTTGCTGTGCGCCCGCGCGACCGCAGTGAGGTCACCGCGGATGGTGTCTGCCACAGTGGTGCTCCGATCGCGTCCACCATATTTTAGTCGCACTTCGCCTCCTGGGGGAAAGTCGCGGGCCAGCCGGCGGTCGCCGAGCTACGAGCGCCACTGCCCGCGGTGCACGAGCTCCTCGAGGGGAACCCGGGGACGCCTGGTCGCTGAGCCAGACGCCTGAGCCGAAGCCTCCGGGTGGCCGAGCGTGACGGCCCCCACCGGAGAATATTCGTCGGGAACACCGAACTCGGCCCGGAACGCCTGGATGTGGTCGGGTGGCAGCCCGAAGAGACAGCCGCCGAGGCCCTCGTCGACGGCGGTCTGCAGAATCAAAAGGGCCGCCATTCCTGCATCCACGTGCCAATACGGCACCGCCCAACGCGGCTCCTCGTCTGTCGGCCAGCCCTTGTCCGGCTCGGCGTAGCGGCGCATGTAGGCCGCTTTCGACGACAGCGGCACGATGATCAGCGGTGCGCTGCGCATACCATCGAGCCAGCGGTTGCTGGAGGTGCCCGGGGGAGTGGTCGCGGCCCAGAAGCGGGCGACGTCTCGGGGCTCATCGAGCACCAGGAACGACCAGCCCTGAGTGAATCCCGCATTCGGTGCGCGCACGGCGTTGCGCAGCATCCGGTCGACGGTGTGGGCGGCGACCGGGGTGCCCGAATAGCGACGGATCATGCGGCGACGGTCGACCACTGTTTGAAACTCCATGAACCCATCGTCGTGCCTGGGGCAGGCCTCGTCGAATCTGCTCTCGGAGCCCGCTCATGAATTCGTGGGATACTGGCCGACGATTGTGGCCGGGATCGTTGATCGGCCCCCGACGGATGGGTTGCGGCGAATGGATTCGGGCGCGGAGAGCTGGGTCGTCGTCGTGCCGGTCAAGGGAACCCGGCGGGCGAAATCCAGGTTGCAGCCGCTGGCCGGCAGAGCGGAGTTGGCCACTGCCTTCGCGCTCGACACCGTGACCGCACTTCAGGCGGCCGAACGAGTCACACACGTGTTCGTCGTGACAGGCTGCCGCCACGTGGCCGCCACCATGCGGGCCCTCGGCGCGGTTGTCATCATGGAGGATTCTCCGGGATCTGCCGCAGACCCGTCGCATGACCGGCTCAACTCCGCGATCAGTCGGGGCCGCGGCGAGGCCCAGTCGCGTTTTCCTCAAGCCGGACTCGCGGTCTTCACCGGAGACCTGCCATCGCTCACGGCCGACGATGTCGACGAGGCTCTCGCGCTTACGAGCGGGCACGATCGTTCGATGATTCCCGATGCGGAGGGGACCGGAACCACCGCGTTGTTCGCGCAGCCGGGGGTCGAGGTGACACCACGATTTGGCCGTGGATCACGGCTGGCGCATGAAGGCGCCGGCCACGTGGTGTTGGCCATCGCCGCCGATTCCCGCATCAGGCGCGATGTGGACGAGGTCGATGACCTCGGCGATGCCCTCGCGCTGGGGGTCGGGTCGCACACGGGTGCCGTACTTTCCCACAGTGCCGCGACTCAAGCAGCGTCAATCCCGGTCACACCCCGCTGATTGCGACAGCCTCGGCCGCGATGTCAGCCGCTGTGGGAACATCGTTCATCCACAACGGCACCGCGGCGGTCCGGATGCCAGCAGCGGTAAGCGGTGCGATTGCAGCGGAATCCACCTCGTCCACCAGCCAGGCATCAAGAAGGCCGCCGTTCGCCCGTGCACCATAGTGCAGGCCGACACCTGCCGCGGAGGTCTCGACCCCGATCACATCGAGGCACTGCCCGGCCATGCCGCGCACCGCGGCACCCCCGATCAGCGGCGAGACGCCCACGACGGCTGCCGGGGTGCGGTGCACGGCATCGCGCACACCGGGAACGGCAAGGATCGACCCCACCGACACCACCGGATTCGACGGCGCCAGAATCACCAGGTCGGCATCAAGGATGGCTTCGAGGACACCCGGCGCGGCCTCGGCCTGCTCGACTTCGGGCCGAACAAATTCCCTCACCCGGGATAGGGCACGATAACGCACCCACCATTGTTCAAAATGTATGAGATCGCCCGGCCGGTGATCGTCGACGGCGTCGGCCAGGCGTACATGCGTCTCCACCTCGTGGTTGGTCATCGGCAGCAGGCGGGCCCCCGGCTGCCAGCGCTCGCAGAGAGTCGCGGTCGCCTCGCTCAGGGTGTGACCGGTGCGCAGCAGGTCGGTGCGCACGATGTGGGTGGCCAGATCGAGGTCTCCGAGGGTGAACCACGGCCAACCGCGACCGTAGGCAGCGATTTCGGTGGCCGTGCGCGAGGACTCGTCGGGGCGCCCCCAGCCCTGCTCCTCGTTGATGCCGCCACCGAGTGTGTACATCACCGTGTCGAGATCGGGGCAGACCCTCAACCCGTTCAGCCACATGTCGTCGCCGGTGTTGACGACGACGGTGACCTCCGCGTCGATGGATCTCTGCTTCAGGTGGTGCAGCAGCCCTCGGCTGAACCGGCCCCCGCCGACCCCGCCGGCGAGCACGACGATTGACTCCATGGTGTTCCCTCTCTCTCCTGGGGCGGGTCAGTCGCAGGGGTCGAACGCGATCAGGGGCCGGCCGGTGCGCGGGTTCGTGAGCACGTCGGCACGCACCCCGTAGACATCCCGGATCAATTCCGGGGTGAGCACCTGGGAGGCGGGACCCGCGGCTCGCACTCGCCCGTTCTGCAGCACGATCACGTGGTCGGCGTACGTCACTGCGATATTCAGGTCGTGCAGGGCGGCGATGACGGTCAGGCCGTGGGCCGTCTGCGCCCGCACCAGGGAGAGCAGGGAGAGCTGCGCACGAATATCCAAGTGGTTCGTGGGTTCGTCAAGCAGCAGCAGCCTGGGTTGCTGGGCCAGTGCGCGGGCGAGGTGCACCCGTTGACGCTCGCCGCCCGACAAGGTGTCGAACCCGCGATCGGCGAACTCGCCGAGCGATACGGCATCGAGGGCGTCCTTCACGATCTGCTTGTCTTCGGGGCCCTCGGTCTGCCAGCGGCCCAGATGTGGGGTGCGCCCGAGCATCACCACATCGGCCACCCGCATGCCCGAGTCTTCGGTGGAATGCTGTTCGGCCAGCGCGACGATGCGTGCCCGATCCCGGCGGCGCAGGGCGAACAGATCGGTGTCGCCGAGGCGTGCGGTGGCCGGCCCGGATGCCGGCAGGATGCCGGCCACCAACTCCAGCAGTGTGCTCTTGCCCGCCCCGTTCGGGCCGATCACCGCGGCGAACCCGCCGACGGGAACGGTGCAGTCCACCCCGTCGATGACGAGTGAGCCTTCACGGCTGAAGCTGATCCGTCGCACGCTCAGGCCGGAAGGCTCATCTGCGGCGGTTGGTCGTGGCGTGACCTGCGGGGCAGGCAACCTGGCCGATGTGACGTGACGGGTGGGTGTCAGGGTCATGATGAGCTCCGGGAACGCAGTAGGAGGAGGGCGAAGACGGGTGCACCGATCGCCGCGGTGAGGATGCCGACCGGCAATTCGCGTGGATCGAATACCGTGCGGGCCGCAGTGTCGACCCAGATGAGGAAGATGGCGCCGGTGAGGGCCGCAAGCGGCAGCACGCGGCGGTTGCCGCGGCCGACCACCAACCGCACCATGTGGGGCAGGATCAGGCCGATGAATCCGATTGCGCCGGAGACGGCCACCATGGCTCCGGTCAGCAGGGCAGTTGCTGTCAGCATGATCCAGCGAGTTCGGGTCACACTCACGCCCAGGGCGGATGCCGCCGTGTCACCGAAGGCGAACGCATCCAGAACTCGCCCGGAGAAGACGAGCGGCAGACCGACCACCGCAAGTGCCGCCCCCGCGATTGCCACCGACGACCACTGGGCGCCGGAGAGGGATCCGAGCAGCCAACTGAGGATCTCGCGATAGGTGTCGCCCGTGGCCGACCAGAAGATCACCAGGCTGGTCAGCGCGCCAAAGAACGAGGAAACGGCCAGCCCGGCCAGAATCGTGCGTGTCGGGGTGAGGGCGCCAGCGGCGCTGGCCACTGACAGGGTGGCGGCCAGCGCGACGACTGCCCCGCCGAACGCGGCAATCGGCAGGAGCACACCCACGCCGAGCAGGATGACTCCGACCGCGCCGAGAGATGCGCCCGAGGAGACTCCGAGCAGGTATGGGTCGGCCAGCGGATTGCGCGTGAGTGCCTGCATCACCGCACCGCACAGGGCAAGGCCAGCGCCGACCGCCCCGGCGGTGAGGATGCGCGGCATGCGCAATTGCCAGATGATCCCGTCCCGCAGCGGCGACAGCGCCTGGTCTCCGAAGCCCAGGTGCGCGAAGACCGACTGCCAGGCCTCACCAAAGGTGATCTGGGCGGGGCCGATTGTGACCGCGAGCAGCACTGAGACGGCGAGCACAGCGACGAGGGCGGTGCCGAGCACCGGAACCGGGATGCGGGGCCCCCCGGATCCCTTCTCGGTGGTCGTGGCCGCTGCCGGCCGAAGCGCGGTCGCCTGCATCAGCTGGTGAACCCCGCAGCCTCGATGGCGATCTGTGCGGCCAGGTCGGCGTTGCGCACGCCCGCCTCGGTCTCGGCGAACGGCGCGATGATGTAGCGCTCGTTCTTCACCGCGTCCAACTCGGCGGTGACCGGGTTCGCCGCCAGCAGACGGATCTTCTCGGCCGCGGTGTTCCAGGCACTGTCGACGAGCACGATCACCTGCGGGTCGGCGTCGACGATCGCTTCCATGCTCATCTGGGTCCAGGTGTCATTCACCCCGGCCGCCACGTTCACAAGGCCGGCGGTCTCCATGATCATCTGGGGGGCACCCGTACCGGCGCCGACGTAGGGGATGTCCACCCCCGACGACCACCAGAGCGCGGTGAGCGGCACCGGCGGGGCGGCGATACCTGCCAGGATCGCGCGTGAGTCGGCGACGAGGGTCGCCGCGGCGTCTGGAACACCGAAGATCTCCCCGGCCTGGCTGATGTCGGCGAAAACATTGTCGAAGGTGAGCTTCTCGGGCTTGTACCCGGGTTCCTTGCACGCGGCCGGAGCGACATAACTGAGCACACCGAGGGAGTGCAGGGTATCGCGGTCGCCGGCTCCCTCCGGGCCGAAGTTGGATTCCCAGCCGGCGAAGACCAGATCGGGCTCAAGGTCAAGCACCGCCTCCTGCCCGGGCACCTTGTCACTGATCACCGGAATCTCGACCGGTGTGATCGGATGCCCGGCAACTGCGGTGGGCATCGGTCCGTCCGGGAATGCCTGGCCGATGATGCGATCGGTCAGCCCCAGCGCCACCAGCAACTCGGTGGTGGACGATTTGATGGTCACCACGCGGGTCGGTGCCTGGGTGAAGGTCACCTCGGTTCCGCAGTTGTCGACGGTGACCGGGTACGTGGTTTTCGCGGCTGCGACCGGCGGGGCGGCGGACGCCGGGGATTCAACCGCTGCGGGGTCGGCGCCGGCGGCGCTGCATCCTGCGACCAGCAAAGCACTGGCCGCGATGGCGACAACGAAAAGGCCTCGGTGGGGAATGAAATTCATGTGACCTCGATCGGGGTGATCGTCTGCATGCAGACGCGGGGAATCCAGGGCTGGCTACGGCCAGGACCTGCCGCCCAAATCGAGGTCAGCTGCAACCGGTCAAAACAGACCGGAGGGTCAATTCCGAGCTTACCCGGTACGTGGTGGCGTCGTTGCAACGAGAGAGAAGAGAAATAACCCCGGGGGCAGATGTGTGCGAGTGCACGGTCTAAGGGCCAGCACTCGCCGTGATCAAATCCACCCGGATGATGATGGGTGGAGCTGCCATCGGAATACCGCTCGGATTCGCTTGGTAATATCGCAGGGTGCCGGTGGAGTGATCGGCACCCTTGTGGAAAGGGCAAACTTGGTACCCGGAATAAGTGGACTGTCGCTCTACCTGCCTCCCTACCGTGTTCAATTGGAGCAGTGGTGTGATTGGAATGACCAATCGTGGGACAAGGTACGCAACGTGGTGGGCAGGAGTTTCCGCATGCGCGGGCCCGCGCAGAGCGTGTATACGATGGCGGCCAACGCCGTGTGGCGGCTCATCCGCGACTATGACATCGACCCGCGTGACGTCGGCTATCTCGCCCTCGGCACCGAGTCGTCCAGTGACAATTCGGCCGGTGCGATCATTGTCAAGGGGATGATCAATGACGCCCTGGTCGCGAACGGCAAACCCGAACTCGCTCGTGACTGCGAGGTGCCCGAGTTCAAGCACGCCTGCCTCGGCGCCATATACGGCATCAAGTCGGCGCTGCGCTACCTCTCCAGTGACGGTGCCGGCCGCACGGCGATCGTGGTCGGGGCCGACATCGCCGAGTACCGGCGCGGCTCCAGTGGGGAGCCCACCCAGGGTGCCGGCGCCGTGGCAATGCTCCTCGAATCAGACCCCAAACTGCTGACGATCGATCTGGCCGGCGCGGGAAGCGACTCCGACTATCGGGCTGTCGATTTTCGCAAGCCGTTCGCCCGGTTCCGGGACCAGCCCAAGCGCGATGACGGGCAGATGCAAGACCTGCCGGTGTTCAACGGCCGCTATTCGACCAGTTGCTACATCGACGCGACGCACCATGCCGTCATGAACATGCTCGCCAAGCGCGACGGTGCGAACCTCGCCTACTTCGACGAGGTCGACTCGGTGTTCATGCACCGGCCGTACCAGCAGATGCCCGCCATCGGCTGGGTGATGACCTACCTGTTCGCGCTCGCCGCCGACGTGAACGGCGGCAAGGAGATCCTGCGTGAACTGAGTGTTGCCACGGGCGTCGACTACGACGCCCTGGTGGCCGAGCTGTCAGCACCGTCACCGTTCCGCGGGCAGGGCGTGAGCGTGTCCGAGGAGACCAGCGACCTGTTCCCGCTCTCCGGCCAAGTTCGCAGGCACCTGCGTAAGACCGAGACCTGGGCGACCCTCGTCGAGAAGAAGCTCGGCCTGGGCGAGAACGCCATGCGTGACCTCGGCAACCTCTACACCGCGGCACTTCCGGCGTGGATCGCCTCCGGCTTTGCAGAAGCCCACGACGACGATCTCCGGGTAGCCGGGCAGGAGTGGTTGGCTCTGGGCTACGGCAGCGGCGACGCCGCAGAAGCACTGCCGATGCGCGTGGCCGACGGGTGGCGCGAGGCGGCATCCCGCATCAACTTCACCGAGGCATTGGCCGACCCCATCGATCTCGACCAGCACCAGTACGAGGCACTGCACGACGGGCGCGCCACGACCCTTTCGCCCGCACAGGCGTCTGACGAATTCGTGGTCGACCGCGTCGGCACCACGGCCGGGCCCGACGTGGCCGACCTCGGCATTGAGTTCTACCGGTACGTGGAGGCCGCTCAGGCCTAGCTCTGCGAGAGGGCCAGATGACTCACCCAGTCCGAGCGTAGGCTGAAGACGAAGACCCTGAAGCGGGAGGCGCCATGCACGAAGCCGTGATTGTCGATGTGATTCGTACGGCATCCGGGCGGGGCAAGCCGGGCGGCGCCCTGTCGGGGGTGCACCCGACCGACCTGCTCGCGGGGGTGCTCGACGCCCTGGTGGCTCGCAACAATCTCGACCCCGAGCTCGTCGACGATGTGATGGCCGGCTGTGTGTCCCAAGTGGGCGAGCAGACCTTCAACATCGCCCGGCACGCGCTTCTGTCCGCCGGGTTCCCGGAGCAGATTCCCGGCACCACGATCGACCGCCAGTGCGGCTCCAGCCAGCAGGCCGCCCTCTTCGCCGCGCAGACCGTGATGACCGGACTCAACGATGTGGTGATTGCCTGTGGTGTGGAATCGATGAGCCGGGTGCCTCTCGGGTCGTCGCTGGCCGGGGCGGATCCGTCCGGGGAATTGCTGGCCAAACGCTACCCAGACGGCCTGGTCAACCAGGGCGTGTCAGCCGAGTTGATCGCGACCCGGTGGGGGTTCAGCCGCTCCCAGCTCGACGAGTTCTCGGCCCGCTCCCACGAACTGGCCGGAATTGCCACCGCCAGGGGAGACTTCGAGCAGGAGATCGTACCCGTCTTTCCGCCCTCTTCGCCCCCCGTCACTCTCGACGAGACCATTCGGACAGGAACAACGCTTGAGGGGCTATCCGGTTTGAAACCGGCATTTCGCACCGACCGGCTCGCCGAAAGGTTCCCGGAGATCGAGTGGAAGATCACCCCGGGAAACTCGTCGCCGCTGACCGACGGGGCATCCGCCGCACTGATCATGAGCGCCGAACGCGCAGCCAACCTCGGGTTGAGGGCCAGAGCACGATTCGTCGACTTCGCCGTGACCGGCAGCGACCCGATGCTGATGCTCACCGGGGTGATACCCGCCACGTGGAAGGTCTTTCAGAGGGCGGAACTGTCGATCGACGATATGGACGCCTACGAGGTGAACGAGGCGTTCGCGCCCGTCCCGTTGGCGTGGTGCGAAGAGGTCGGCGCCGATCTGGCCAGGATGAACCCCCGCGGCGGTGCGATCGCGCTCGGGCATGCGCTCGGCTCATCGGGCACCCGACTGCTGGCGACACTGCTCGGCGAACTCGAGGCATCCGGGGGCCGATACGGGTTGCAGGCCATGTGCGAAGGCGGCGGCATGGCCAACGCGACCATCATCGAACGACTCTGAATCTGCTCCACTCACCTTTTTCCCCACTCACTTCCAGCGAAACGGATCCCAGCAATGAAATTGAACGGATGCTCCGCCATCGTCACAGGGGGAGCCTCCGGGCTCGGCCTCGCCACCGCGAAGGAACTGGTTGCGGCGGGTGTGAACGTGGTCATCGTCGACCTGCCGTCGTCGGCAGGCGAGGCCGTAGCAGCCGAGTTGCGCGAGCAGGGCGGAGCCGCCCCGGTGGTGGTGGAAGCGGAGCCGGCGGCGGAACCCACGTCTGGAACCCGCCGTTCCAGGCGCAGGGCAGCCGGTCGGGTCTCTGCGGTACGGGCGGCGTTCGTGCCGGCCGACGTGACCGATGAGGAGCAGGTGATGCAGGCGGTGTCCGCCGCCGGTGAGCTCGGCCCATTGCGGATACTGGTCAACTGCGCGGGTGTCGCCACGCCCGGCCGCATGCTCGGGCGCGAGGGGCCGCTGGCACTCGACGCGTTCGAACGGGTCATCCAGATCAACCTGATCGGAACCTTCAACGTGGCACGGCTCGCTGCGGCGGCCATGGCCGAGACCCGTGCCATCGACGGTGAACGCGGCGTGATCGTGAACACCGCCAGTGTGGCCGCGTTTGACGGGCAGATCGGGCAGCCGGCCTATGCCGCCTCCAAGGGCGCGGTGGCGGCGCTGACGCTGCCGCTCGCCCGAGAGTTGGCGCGCGCGCAGATCCGGGTGATGACCATCGCACCCGGCATCTTCGAGACGCCGATGATGGCCGGCCTTCCGGAGGCGACCCGGGAATCCCTCGGGCACCAGGTGCCGCATCCATCGCGGCTGGGCCGGCCCAGCGAATACGCCGCACTCGTTCGCCACATCGTGGAGAACCCGATGCTGAACGGCGAGGTCATCCGGCTCGACGGCGCCATCCGTATGCAGCCCAAGTAGCTCGCACGCACGCCCCGGTCCGCCGAAGGGTCAAGATACGCGCCAGAATCGACGGCGGACGCGCCGATCGTGACCCTTCGCCATGATTGAAGGGGACATGGTGCCGCGGGGCGGGCAGGCATAGGCTGAGAACCACCGCGAAGGGTCGGCCCATGCATGACGACAGTGCGCTTGTTCTGCTCACAATTGACCGGTTTGTGAGGGAGCGGTTGATCCCGGCGATTCACCGGGAACGGATGCCGCTTTCGATCACTCGCTGGGAGGTTCCCGGGGAGCCGGTGCCGTTCTCCGAGGCGGTCACCCAGCGGTTCGAACCGTTCGAGGCCGGCCGCCCGTGGGGCAAACCATGGGGAACAACGTGGTTTCACGTCACCGGCCACGCGCCTGCCGCGTGGCAGTCAGTCGCCGAATGCCGCACCGAAGTGGTCATCGATCTCGGGTTCACCCCGGCGACGCCCGGCTTCCAGGCCGAGGCTCTGGCCTATCTCCCTGACGGCACCATCGTGAAAGCTGTCGAACCGCGCAATCAGGCGGTGCCGGTCAGCCAGGGCTCGCCGGTCGACCTGTTCATCGAAGCGGCGTCGAACCCCGATGTCACTGCCGGGTTCACCTTCGTGCCCACCACCCAGGGTGAGCTGGCCACGGCCGGTACGGAGCCCATCTACACCGTGGCGCGAATGGATCTGGCCCTGCTGGACGACACGGTCTGGAACCTCGCGCAGGATGTCGCCGTGCTCCGTGGCCTGTTTGCCGAACTGCCGGCAGGTTCGCCCCGGAAGGCGCAGATCCTGCGGGCGCTGGAGCGGGCGGTCGACGCGACCGACCCGAGCGACCTCGCCAGTACAGCCAGCGATGCGCGGGCTGCACTTGCCGACGTGCTTGCCCGCCCCGCCGCCGCCAGCGCGCATCAGATCCACGCGGTCGGCCACGCCCATATCGACTCGGCGTGGCTGTGGCCGGTGCGCGAGACCGTGCGTAAGGTGGCACGCACCTTCGCCAATGTGCTTGAGTTGGCCGAGGGCAACCCCGACTTCGTCTACGCCGCTTCCAGCGCCCAACAGTACGCGTGGCTCAAGCAGCATTACCCTGACCTGTTTGCCCGTGTTGCCGCGGCGATCACCGCCGGCCAGATCGTGCCGGTGGGCGGCATGTGGGTGGAGTCCGACACGAACATGCCCGGCGGCGAGGCGTTGGCACGCCAATTCGTGGCCGGCAAACAATTCTTCCGGCGCGAGTTCGGTCTCGAACCGCTGGAGGTGTGGCTGCCCGACTCGTTCGGCTACTCGGCGGCTCTGCCGCAGATCGTCGCGCAGGCGGGCTCACGGTGGTTCCTCACCCAGAAGTCTTCCTGGAACGACACCAACCTGATGCCGCACCACACCTTCTGGTGGGAGGGTATCGACGGCACACGAATCTTCACCCACTTCCCACCGGTCGACACCTACAACTCAGAACTGTCCGCTGTTGAACTGGCGCGGGCCGAACGCAATTACGCCGAGAAGGGTGCGGCGAACACGTCTCTGGTGCCATTCGGCTGGGGCGACGGCGGCGGCGGGCCGACCCGGGAGATGATCGCGGCGGCCAGGCGCACCGCCGACCTGGAGGGTTCGCCTGCGGTGCGGCTGTCCAGTCCCCGGCAGTTCTTCGAGCAGGCGGAGGCCGAGTACGGTGACCCGCCGGTCTGGTCGGGCGAGCTGTACCTGGAGTTCCACCGCGGCAGCTTCACTTCGCAGGCGCGCACCAAGCGCGGCAATCGTCGAAGTGAGCACCTTCTGCGCGAGGCCGAGCTGTGGGCGGCCACTGCTGCGGTGCGGAAGGGTGCCGCTTACCCGTATGACCGGCTGGCACAGGTGTGGCAGACGGTGCTGCTGCAGCAGTTCCACGATATCTTGCCGGGCACTTCGATCGCGTGGGTGCACCGCGAGGCAGAGCACAACTATGCAGCTGTCGCCGAAACGCTCAATGCGCTGATCACCTCAGCGGCACATGAGCTCTGCGGAACCGGGGACGAGACCGTGTACCTCAACGCGGGCCCTTACGAGCAGGACGGGGTGCCGGGTCTCGGCGGTGGCACCACCGGTCACTCGGGCGCCGCATCCATCACACACACCGACGCCGGCATCGAAATGGCCAACGAGCATCTGCGGGTCGTGATTGATCAGAACGGCGAGTTCGTCTCCCTCGTGCACCTGGCCACCGGTCGCGAACTGGTGCCGAAGGCCGCGCTGGGCAACCAGCTGCAACTGTTCCACGACGTGCCCAACCAGTGGGACGCCTGGGATCTCGACGCTGATTACGGCCAGCGGCCGGTGGACGTGGGCCAGGCGGAGTGGGTGGCGGAATTCGCCGACGAACCAGACCTCGTGGGGGTGCGGGTGCGCCGCAGGTTCGGTGATTCGACGGTGACGGAGGAGATCACCCTGGCGGGTGGCGCTCGTTCGGTTCAGCTTTCGTTCGTGGTCGACTGGCACGAGCGGCAAAAACTGCTCAAACTGGCGTTCCCCTTCGACCTGGCAGCGGACCGGGCAGCTTCCGAGATCCAGTTCGGGCACCTGTACCGGCCCATTCACACGAATACGAGTTGGGATGTCGCCCGGTTCGAGACGGTCGCCCACCGCTGGGTTCACGTGGGGGAGCCGGGGTTCGGGGTGGCTGTCGCGAACGACAGCACCTACGGTCACGACATCAGCCGGGTGCGGGATACCACAGGTCACACGTCCACCCAGGTTCGGTTGTCGCTGTTGCGGGCGCCGATCTACCCCGACCCCGAATCAGATCAGGGCGAACACCGGCTGCGGGTCTCGGTCCTGCCGGGCGCGAGCATCGCGGACGCTGTGGCCGAGGGATACCGCATGAACCTGCCGCTCAGGAGCCTCACTTCGGTCGCGTACGCCACAGTGGAACCGCTGTTCACGATTGATGATCCCGCCGTCGTTATCGAGGCGGTGAAGCTCGCCGAGGACCGCTCGGGGGATGTCATCGTGCGGTTGTACGAAGCGCACGGAACGCGGGCACGGGCGCAGGTCGTGCGCACCTTCGACGCGCTCGAAACGGTTGAGACCGACCTGCTGGAGAGGGTCGTCAGCGAGCCCCGGGCCGTGATCGGCGCTGACGGCCGCCGTGTTGACCTGGAGCTGAGGCCATTCCAGCTGGTGACACTGCGCTACCGCCGGGCGTGAGGCACATCTCCGACCATGATGTCGAGGTGAAACTGCTGAGAACTCGACGGATCCGGCCACAGCGGTGGACGGTGACCTCGCGCGCGTTGGAACGCCCGACCAGAGGACGTGTCGTCGGCCGCGACCACGACCCAGTCATCAGAGGTGTCCGTGATGGGCAGCCCGAGCAGCGTGGAGTAGAAGCGTGCAAGCCCGGCTGGGTCTGCCGTGTCGAGCACGACGTGATGCAGGCGACCGATCATGCTCCCAGGGTGCCGCCGAAAATATCCTTGTGACAGGGAGCCGGCTTGCGCTCAGCACACACCCTCGTCCTCGTGCCCCGGGAGAACCTGAAGCAGCGCGTGCTCGGTGATCATTGCGCAGAGCCTACTCCACCAGATGCTTCACACCAGCAATTGGTGCTTGGCCAATTCACGGTACAGCGGCGTCGAGACCACCAGCTCCGAATGGGTTCCCACCCCGACCACGCGGCCGTGCTCGAGCACCACGATCTGGTCGGAGTCGACCACCGTCGACAACCGGTGTGCGATCACGATCAGCGTGCGATTCTCGGCGACCGCGTCGATTGCCAGACGCAGCCTCTGCTCGTTCAATCCGTCGAGACTCGCGGTCGACTCGTCCAGCAACAGGATCGGTGGGGCCGCGAGCAGGGCCCTGGCGATCGCCAATCGTTGGCGCTCGCCGCCGGAGAGCATGATGCCCTCTTCGCCAACGGGCGCCCCCAGACCGAGCGGGTTGCGCTCGAGCACCTCGGTCAGGTTCACCTCGTGGAGCACCTTGATGCAGGCCTCATCGCTGGCGTTCGGCGCCGACAGCAGGAGGTTGTCGCGCAGCGAGCCGGCCAGTACGGGGGCATCCTGTTCCACATAGCCGATCTGGGCGCGCAGGGCTTCCCGGTCCAGGGAGCGGATGTCGAGACCGCCGAGCTCCACGGTTCCCGCGCTCGGGTCATAGAATCGCTCGATCAGGGCGAGGATGGTGCTCTTGCCGGCACCCGAGGGGCCGACCAAGGCGGTGCGCTTGCCCCGAGGGGCTTCGAAACTGACCCCGTGCAGCACCCCACGCTCGTGTGCCGCAGGGACGGCCGCCGCATCCGCCTCGGCATCCGGTCCACGAAGATCCGGTGCCACGGGAGCCGGCACATCGGGGTAGTGGAAGTGCACGTCGGCGAACCGGATCGCCGGGGCATCGGGCAGCACCGAGGCGTTCGCCGGGCCGACCGTCATCGCGAGCGGCATGATCTCACGGTCGCCATCCCCTTCGGCAGGTAGGGCGATGATCTCCTCGATCCGGCCGAGCGCCCCGAGGGCGGCGTTCACCGAGGTCACGGCCCCGAACGCGGTGCCGAGCGGCATGATCATCAGGAACAGGAAGAGGATGAACGCGACCAGTGATGCGACCGTGATGCTGCCGCTGGCCACGCGGAAGCCCCCGACGCCGAGCACCACGAGGAACGACACCTGCATCGCGATACCGGCGACCGGAACCACCAGCGCCGAGATCTTGGCGACCTCGATGCCTTTCTGCCAGGCGCCCTTTGCCTCGACATCGACACTGGCGATCTCGCGATCGGTCGCATTGGAGGCCCGAACCGTGCGCACGGCGCTGATCGCCCGTTCCACCGCGGCGGTCAGATCACCGACCTTCTCCTGCGTCTTTCGGCTGGCCACCCGGATGCGTGACGACAGCGTGACCACCACGACGATCGAAATCGCGATCACCAGTGCGGTGAGGGCGAACAGCACCGGGTCGATCACGAGCATCGCAATGATCGCCCCGACGAAGGTGAGCGCCCCGCCGATGGCGTCGACCAGGCCCTGCGTGAGCACGGCCCGCAGCAGGGTGGTGTCACTGCCCACACGAGAGACCAGGTCACCGGTGCGCCGGGCGTCGAACTCGCTGATCGGCAGCCGCAGGATGCGGCCCACCAGCCGGCGCCGGCTCGAGAGCACCACGCCCTCCCCGGTGCGCTGCAACAGGTAGTGCTGAAAACCCGAGATCAGGGCGGCGATGATCACGAGCGCGACAAGCACCCACACGAGGCCGCCGAGCGGGTCGCCCGCACCGACTGCAGTGATCACCTGGCTGACCAGGAGGGGTTGGGCCAGGCTGGCCGCCGCGCCGAGGATGCTCAGCACGATCACGACCGAGAGCACCTTCTTGTGCTCCAGAAGGTACGGCATCAGCTGCTTGAACGTGGCACGCGGACCCGTGTCGGGCGTGCGTGGGCCACGGCCGAGTCGGCGCCGGGTGGGGGTTTCAGTCATCTGTTGCTCCAATTGCCAGAGACAAGTCTGTCACGGGCACTACTTGGAGAACGCTGACGTTCTCCCATCACCTGTTCCGGTCCGCCACGCGCCAACCGCAGGAGGCTGCCCGGCACCTCGACTAGAGTTGGACCTTGTGCCAGAGCCTGTCATCACCGCCGTGAACCTCGTCAAGAAGTACAAAGAGTTCGCGGCCGTCGACAACGTTTCCTTCGAGATCGCGCCCGGAGAGTCTTTTGGGTTCCTTGGGCCGAACGGGGCCGGGAAGTCGACCGTCATGCGCATGGTCGGCGCCGTGTCGACCCGAACCAGCGGAGCCCTCAGTGTGCTCGGTCTCGATCCCGACGAATACGGTCCGGAGATCCGCTCCCGACTGGGTGTCGTGCCGCAGGCCGACAACCTCGACACCGAACTTCGCGTGCGCGAGAACCTGCTGGTCTACGGGCGCTATTTCGGTCTGCCCCGCCGGCAGATCGCCTCCCGTGCTGATGAGTTGCTCGAATTCGCCCAGCTCACCGAACGGGCGAAGGCAAAGGTCGACGACCTGTCCGGCGGCATGAAGCGGCGCCTGACAATCGCTCGCGCCCTGATCAACGAACCACGCATCCTGCTTCTGGATGAACCGACCACCGGCCTCGACCCGCAGGCCCGGCACATCCTCTGGGACCGGCTGTTCCGGCTCAAGGAGCAGGGCACCACGCTTGTGCTGACCACGCACTACATGGACGAGGCCGAGCAGCTCTGCGACCGTCTCGTCGTGGTGGACAAGGGCCGGATCATGGCCGAAGGCACCCCGGCCTCCCTGATCGCCTCGTATTCGTCCCGTGAGGTGCTGGAGATGCGGTTCGGTTCTGGCCACAACGCGGATGCGGGGGAGCGGCTCGCCGGATTCGGTGATCGCATCGAGGTGTTGCCCGATCGCGTGCTGGTCTACAGCACCGACGGCGAGGCCGAACTCTCCCGCATCCCGTCCACCGGGCTCAGCCCGATCACCAGCCTGGTGCGCCGCTCCAGCCTGGAAGACGTATTTCTTCGCCTGACAGGTCGGAGCCTCGTCGAATGAGCGCCGCGTTCCGCAGTCTCTCCCGGGCCATGAGCGATGGTCAAACGGCCGAAGGGTGTGGGCGCGCGACTTGCCTCCAGCCGGAAGACTGTCTCTCGTCACGCGAGAGCGCCGCATGAGCGCCGGGACGCCCACCGCCCGGGCCAGCCGGGTGCGACGGTTCGGCTCCTGGTATGTGGCCGAGCACCGGTTTCGGGTGATGCGCTCCTACGCGCAGACGATCACGGTCACCGGAATCGGCAATCCGTTGATCTACCTCTATGCCCTCGGGGTGGGGCTCGCCACCCTGGTCGACCAGAACCTTGGGCCCGACGCCGTGAACGGGGTCGGCTACCTGCAGTTCGTCGCGCCGGCGCTGCTGGGCATGGCGGCGATCACGGTGGCATCGGAGGAGTTCACCTACCCGATCATGCTCGGCTTCAAGTGGAACCCGACTTTCTACGGCATGAACGCCGCCCCGATCTCGCCGGCCCAGATCATCAACGGTGTGGTCATCTCGGTGGCCGCCCGCATGTTCGCCACCTGCGGACTCTACTACGTCTTCATGCTGCTGTTCGGCGCGGTCGTCCGGCCGGCGGGGGTTCTGATGATCCCGGTCGCGCTGCTGGTCGGGCTCGGCTTCGGCGCCCTGCTGATGGCCTACACAGCAACCCTGACCGAAGACACCGGCCAGCTCGCGATGCTGATGCGCTTCGTCATCCTGCCGATGACGCTGTTCTCCGGCACCTTCTTCCCGCTCAGCCAGCTGCCCATCTTCCTGCAGTGGCTCGGTTGGCTGTCGCCGCTCTGGCACGGGGTCGAACTCTCCCGGGTGCTGAGCTACGGCGCCGTCGAGCCGCTGTGGCTGTCGGTCGTGCACGTGGCCTATCCGGCATGTCTGTTGGCGGTCGGCTGGTGGCTCGCCGTCCGCTTCGCGAAGCGGAGGCTGAACAAATGACCGAGACGCTGGCCGCGGGCCGGGCGTCTGCGCGCAGAAACCGGCTGCTCGGGTCGATCTACGCCCGCAACGCCAACTCGGTGATGGCCCGGGGTGTGCTCGCCACCCGCAGCACCAACTGGCTGGTGGTCGTCTCCGGTTTCTTCGAGCCGATCTTCTACCTGTTGTCGATGGGGCTCGGCCTCGGCGCCCTGGTCGGCACCGTCACCACCACGAACGGCGACGAGGTCAGCTACGCGGCATTCATCGCGCCGGCCCTGCTCGCGGTCGCCGCCATGAACGGTGCCATCTACGACAGCACCTGGAACGTGTTCTTCAAGATGCAGTTCTCGAAGCTGTATGAGGGCATGCTGTCGACCTCGCTCGGCCCGCTCGACGTGGCGCTCGGTGAGATTTCGCTGGCGCTTTTGCGCGGTGCGCTGTATGGGGTCGGTTTCATGGTGGTGATGCAGTTCCTGGGCCTGAACCTGTCCTGGTGGGCGCTGCTCGCGCTGCCGGCAGTGGTGTTGATCGCCTTCGCCTTCGCGAGTTTCGGCATGGCCGTCACCAGCTACATGACCACCTTCCAGCAGATGGACTGGATCAACTTCGTGCTGCTGCCGATGTTCCTGTTCTCGGCCACGTTCTATCCGATCACCGTGTACCCGGAGCCGATCCAGCTGGTCGTGATGGCTTTGCCGCTGTGGCACGGGGTGGAGCTCATCCGCGGGCTGACCACCGGTACCGTGGATGCCGGCACGGCGTGGCACGTGCTCTACTACCTGGTGATGATCGTCGTCGGCATGGTATTCACCACCAAGCGCCTGACGACCCTGTTCCTCGACTGACACTGTTCCTCGACTGATTCTGTTCCTCGACTGATTCTGTTCCTCGACCGATTCCGCCCGGACCCGTGGGTGGGGCGGGGACGATCCTGGTTGGCAGCGCGCCAGGTTCAGACACCGGTGTGCCGAGAGTCAGAAGACGGCGAGAACCTTCAAGACGAATGCGACCAGGAGGCCCGCGGCACCGACGGTGAAGATCGAGACAAGCACGCGGCCGATATTGGTCATGGCACAAGCCTACCTGCTGGTGCCTGACTCAGCCCAGTCGAGACGATTCGCGCAACCCGGCCAGCACGCGCGCCATCTCCAACGCGGCGGTCGCCGCTTCGGCGCCCTTGTCCTCGGTGGAGCCGACCAGCCCGGCGCGGTCGAGGCCCTGCTGCTCGTCATCGAGGGTGAGCACGCCGAAACCGACCGGCTTGCCGGTGTCCAGCGCGACTCGGGTCAGGCCGTCAGTCGCGGCCGCGGACACGTACTCGAAGTGGGGTGTGCCGCCACGGATGATGACACCCAGCGCGACCACCGCATCCGCCCCCGCCTCCAAGGCGGCCTTGCACGCGACGGGCAGTTCGAAACTGCCCGGCACCCGCACCAGAGAGAAGCGGGCGCCGGATTGCTCGAGCACACGGGTTGCCCCGCCGATCAGACCGTCCGAGATCTTCTCGTGCCACAAGCCGGCGACGATCACAACTCGGAGCCCGGTGCCGTCGACTGCGATCGTGGGGGTTCCTTCATGGCTCATAGGGGGTCTCCTGTGCTGTCGTGGGCGAGCGAGAGGGCGTGGCCCATTCGGTCGCGCTTGGTTTTCAAATAGGACCGGTTGTTGTCGCCGATGCCGACGATCAGGGGGATGCGTTCTGAGACCTCGATGCCGCGCTCGGTCAATGCGTCGGATTTTTCCGGATTGTTGGTCAGCAGCTTCACCTTCTCCAGGCCGAGGTCCTTCAGGATCGCGACCGCTGCACCGTAGTCGCGGGAGTCGATCGGCAGGCCGAGGGCGACGTTCGCATCCACGGTGTCGAGACCCTCCTCCTGCAACTCATAGGCACGCAGCTTGTTCACCAGACCGATCGCGCGACCCTCGTGGCCGCGCAGGTAGACCACGACCCCGTCGCAGTCGTGGATGATATTCAACGCCTCCTGCAGTTGGGGCCCGCACTCGCACTTCAGCGAGCCGAACGCCTCGCCGGTCAGGCACTCCGAGTGCACCCGCACGAAGGCATCCTGGCCCGGGTTTCCGGAGATGATGGCCACGTGGTCGGCGCCGGTCATCTGGTCGCGGTACGCGCGCATGCGGAAGGAGCCGTGCACCGTCGGAACGAGAGTCTCCACCTCGAAGCGCACCCGTGCCTCGGAATCCGATCCGACGGGGGCCGGCGGTTCCGAATGCGAGTCCAGCCAGTCGATGATCGCCTGCACCGTGGTGACCGGCAGTGAGTATTCGGCGCCGAGCCTCAGCAGCGAGGGCATCCGCATCATGTCGCCAGAATCTTCGACGAGTTCGCCGATGACCCCGACCGGGTGGAGGCCGGCAAGTTTCATGAGTTCGACCGTCGCCTCGGTGTGGCCGCCGCGAACTCGCACCCCGCCGTCGACCGCGCGCAGCGGGAGGATGTGCCCGGGGCGGATCAACGCGTTCGGCGTCGAGGTCGGGTCGGCGAGGGTGCGCAGCGTCTCTGCCCGGTCGGAGGCGCTGATGCCTGTTGAGACCCGGTTGGCCGCGTCGACCGACACGGTGTAGGCGGTGCCGCGGGTGTCCTGGTTGAGCGTGGTCATCAAGGGGAGCTCGAGCCTGTCGGCGAGATGATTGGGCATGGGCGCGCAGAGGTAGCCGGAGGTGTGCCGCACCATCCACGCCACCCACTCCTTGGTCGCGTGCTCGGCCGCCATGATGGCGTCGCCCTCGTTCTCGCGCCCCTCATCGTCGGCGACGATCACGGGGGTGCCGGCGCGCAGCGCAGCCAGTACTTCTGGGATGGTGGCGAGAGTCATGATGCACTCCTAACTGCGAGCAGGCGCTCGACGTGTCGGGCAAGAATGTCAGTTTCAAGATTTACGGTGTCGCCGACGGCTTTGAGCCCGAGCGTCGTGGCGCGCAAGGTTTCCGGGATGAGGGAGACCTCGAACCAGGCCTCCTTCTCATCGGGCGCGCTGATCGCGCTCACAGTGAGGGAGACGCCGTCGACGGCGATCGACCCCTTGTCGACCACCAGGCCGGCGAGTTCGCCCGGAAGGCTGAATCGCAGCACGCGCCAGGCGCTCCCCGGGGTGATGGCGAGCACGCGGCCGGTGCCGTCCACGTGGCCCTGCACGATGTGGCCGCCGAGGCGGCCACCGACCAGGGCGGCACGCTCAAGATTCACGGGCGACCCGGCAACCAGCGAACCCAGGGTGCTCATCTTCAGGGTCTGTGCCATCACGTCCGTGGTGAACGCCTGGCTGGTGGAGGTGACCACCGTCAGGCAGACGCCGTTGACCGCGATCGAGTCGCCCTCCCGGGCACCGGTGACAGCGAGAGGGCCATGCACGGTGAGGCGGGCGGCGTCGGCGGTTCTCTCGATCTGGTCGATCCGTCCGAGCTCTTCGACGATTCCGGTGAACATTCAGAAGCCTTCATTCGGGCCCGGGAGGGGCTGGGCTGGGGCCTCGGCCGGGCTCGCAGGTGCGGCGTCGGCGGATGCCGGGGAGCCCACAGAACCGGGAACGGCGACGACCAGCAGGTCGTCGCCGAGCCGTTCGACGTGGGTGATGCGCAGGTTTCTGCGCTGCTGAAGGGTGTCGACCCCGATGTCGCCGAGCGCCATCCGGTCGCCGCCGAGCAGAGTTGGCGCCAGGTAGACCAGGTACTCGTCGACCAGGCCCGCCTCGACCATGGCGCTTGCAAGGTGCGGGCCGCCCTCGACGAAGACGCGGTGGAGGCCCCGTTGGCGCAACCGGTCGAGCATGCCGGTGAGGTCATGGCTTCGTTCGAGGATGACCGTGTGCGGATGCTCGAACACCCGGGCCCCGGCTGCAAGTTCGCGCAGGCCGACGACGACCGGTATCGGTTGCTCCGGCAACAGGGTGCCCTGCGGGTCGCGGGCCGTGAGGCTGGGGTCGTCGGCCAGCGCCGTGCCGGTACCGACCACGATCGCGGCAGCGCGCGCGCGCTGGGCGTGCACGTGCGCCCTGGCCTCGGGGCCGGTGATCCACTGGCTGCTGCCGTCGTTGGCTGCCGCGCGACCGTCCAGACTGCTGGCCCACTTCACGGTCACATGGGGGCGGCCGAGGCGGGCGCTGACCAGCCAGTCCGAGATCAATGCCGTGGTCTCGGCCGCGAGCACCCCAGGCTCAACGGCGATTCCTGCATTGACCAAGGTGCGGGCCCCGCCCGACGAACGCGTTCCTGGATCGGCGGTGCCGAAGACGACGCGTCCGATTCCGGCCGCGAGCAGCGCCTCGGCACACGGCCCCGTGGTGCCGCTGTGGTTGCACGGTTCGAGGGTGACGACCGCGGTCGCACCGCGTGCGGCACCAGGGCCAAGGGTGTCAAGAGCGGCGACCTCTGCGTGCTCGGTGCCGGCACCGCGATGCCAGCCCTCCGCGATGATCTGGTCGTCGTCATTCAGGATGACGCAGCCGACCTGCGGGTTGCGGTCGCGGGCGGGGCCCAGGCGCGCGAGCTCGATCGCTCGCTGCATCGCCGGGTCCCAGCGGCCGGTCGCATCCGTCATCTCGTATCCTCAAGTTCGAAAATCTATCGAACTCCGGGCGATGGCAGTGCGCAGGTCACAGCCTCACCGACGGTTCAACACGTCCACCGTCGGCGTGTGCATCCTCCCATCCGGACTTTAACCGTCGGTCGTGGAATTTCACCACATCAACCGCATTCGCGTGCGATCTTCCCAGATCGTTCGTGGGTGCGGGTCGCGGACTATCACCGCCGGTTCGGACTCTCACCGACCCCGGAGCACATTACTTCACTCCATCCTAGAACAACAGGTGCGGATGCGGGAATCACGTGTGCTGGTGGTCAAGACGATTGCTGGGCAATCCTTCGGCCATTGACCGACCTCGGGTTGACGGGTCCGGCGAAAAAGGATGATCTCGAAACCGAGTCCTCGCGCAGGTCAGAGCAGGTGCGGGAGCAGCTCGTCGAGGCTGTGGATCTCGATCACGCCCAGGCCGCGCGCCTCGGCCGCATCCGCCGGGTCGGGGAGCTGCCCGGAGCGGTTCAACCAGATGCCGGTGAGCCCGGCCCGGGCGGCCCCGAGCGCATCGGTGACCAAACGGTCGCCGATGTACACTCCGTCTGAGGCGTCAACACCGAACTGGCCGATCGTGTGGTGAAAGATGCCGGCCTCAGGTTTCGTGATGCCTAACTCACCGGAGAAGACGGCGTGCTCGATGCGGTGGGTCAACCCGACCCGCTCGATCTTGCGGGACTGGAAGACGCGGTCCCCGTTGGTGATGATTCCGAAGCGCACGCCGGGAATGCCGGCGGTCAGTGCGTCGAAACACGGAAGGGCGTCGTCGTGCAGCATCCAGCTGGCCACGTAGTGCTCGAAGTAGTCATCGAACCAGACCCCGGCCAGCTCATCGTTCAGGTGCACCCCGGCTGCGGCCGCGAAGTCGCGGGCCCTGGCGCGGCGCTGCCCCTCGAAGTCCAGATCGCCGGCCAGATAGGAGTGGTAGTGCCGCTCCTCGAGTTCGTACCAGAGGCGTGACGCGGACTGGGGGTCGATCCGTTCGTACGGAGCGCCCAGGCGGCGTGAGTAGTCCGCGATCCCGCGGTCGACCGCCGCGCGATGGGCGAACAGGGTGTCGTCGAGGTCGAAGAGCACGACGCGCGGGGTCCTCATGCGGGCCAACCCGGTTTCTCGGCGCGGTCGTCGGTCGGCAACAGGCCGGCAACCCAGCTGTCGTGCCGCTTGCCGCGCTGCAGGCCCTCCATGCGCAGCAGTCCCTCGTAGGTGAAGCCCGAGCGGCGGGCGACGGAGGCCGACCCTGTGTTGCCCACATAGGCGTGCCATTCGATGCGGCCGAGGTTCAGGCCGTCAGCGGCGAATCCGTAGTCGGCAACACGCTGCACCGCCTCCACCATCAGGCCCTGGCCGCGAACAACGGGGGCCATCCAGTAGCCGAGCTCGTACATCGATTCGTCGAGGGCGGTGAGACTGATCATGCCGATGAGGTCGCCGCCCTGGCGCATCGCCCAGGTGAGTGCCGACTTCGACTCCCAGCCGGGCTGCACGATCTGTGTCACGAAGAACGCGGCGTCTGCTCGAGAATAGGGGGACGGTACGGTGGTCCACTTCAGGATGTCCTCGTCCTGGCAGATGTGAGTGATCTGGTCGATGTCGGCCTCGGTCGGAGCGCTGAGCTCCATCCGCTTCGTGTGCAGGATCACGGGTTGCATGGTGTCTCCTTGTTCGCGCCTTGCTTGATGATCACAACCCGGGTCACCGGGCGGTGGGCAGCAGGCCGATATTGTCATACGCGGTCGCCAGCGTGCGGTCGGCGACCTCTGCCGCGCGCTGGGCGTTGTGCGCCAGTAACCGGTCGAGCTCGGCGGGATCATCGAGCAACTCGAGCGTGCGTTCACGGATCGGGCCGAATGTCTCCGCCACGGCCTCAGCGATGGCCTTCTTCAGATCACCGTAGCCTCGTCCGGCGTACTCCTGTTCGATCGAGGGCACACTCCGGTCGGCGAGCACAGAGTAGATCGTCAGCAGGTTCGAGATGCCGGGCTTCGACTCGCGGTCGAAGAAGACCCGTGCTTCGTCATCCGTCACCGCGCGCATGATCTTCTTCGCCGTCTTCTTCGGTTCGTCCAGCAACCACGGGATTCCCGAATCGGAGTCGGCCGACTTCGACATCTTTGCGCTCGGGGTCTGCAGGTCGTAGATCTTCGCGGTCTCCTTGGCGATCACGGCTTCCGGCACGACGAAGGTCTGTCCGAAGCGCGAGTTGAAGCGCTCGGCCAGGTCGCGGGTGAGTTCGACATGCTGGCGCTGGTCTTCTCCGACCGGCACGATCTGGGACTGGTAGAGCAGGATGTCTGCCGCCATCAGTGTGGGGTAGGCGAACAGCCCGAGTGTGGTCGAGTCGGCCCCGAAGCGCGCGGACTTGTCCTTGAACTGCGTCATCCGGCTGGCCTCCCCGAAGCCGGTGACCGTGTTCAGCACCCACGCCAGTTGGGCGTGTGCCGGCACGTGTGACTGCACGTACAGGGTCGACGCCGACGGGTCGATGCCCGCCGCGATGTACTGGGCCGCGGTGCGGCGGGTATTCTCCCTGAGCACGGCCGGGTCCTGCGGCACCGTGATCGCGTGCAGGTCGACGATGCAGAAGTACGCATCATGGGTCTCCTGCAATTTCTTCCAACTGAGCAGGGCGCCGATGTAGTTGCCGAGATGCAGGGAGTCTGCTGAGGGCTGCATGCCGGAGAACAGGCGGGGTTTGTCGGTCATGGGTCATGTCTTTCGGTTGCGGAGGCGTGAGCCTTGGATGCGGGGTCGAATCAGTGGTGGGCTCGGCGCTGCGGGTGCCCGGTCAGATCAGGTAGTCAACGACCACGGGGGCGTGGTCGGACCAGCGCTGGTCGTAGGCTGCCGGCCGGTCGATCGCGTAGTGCGCCACAGTCGCTGCCAACTCGGGGGTCGCCAGGTGGTAGTCGATACGCCAGCCGGTGTCATTGTCGAAGGCCTGTCCCCGCCAACTCCACCAGCTGAACGGCCCGTCCACTTCTCCCGCGAATTCTCGACCCACGTCAACCCAGCCGAGGCCGGGGCCGGTGCTGCCGTCGACGCCCGTGACCGACGAATCCTTCTCGCCCAGAAAGCGGTCGAAGTAGGCCCGCTCGACGGGCAGGAACCCCGAGCGCTTCACATTGCCCTTCCAATTCTTGATATCGAGTTCGCGGTGACCAACGTTCAAGTCGCCCACGACCACCGAAAGCGGGTTGTGCGCGGCCAACTCGGGCAGGCGCCGGGTCATTCCGTCGAGGAACTTGTACTTCTCGACCTGTTTGGGGGTGCCCACCTCGCCCGAGTGCACATAGGCGCTCACCACCGTGACCAGCCGTCCGTTCACCTCGTAGTCCGCCTCCAACCAGCGGCCGGCGCTGTCGAAGTCCTCGTCGCCGATAGCGACCCGGTGGATGTGGGCGGCGTTTCGGCTCGCAAGTGCAACGCCGGCCCTGCCCTTGGCGGTGGCGGCGTCGTGCAGAATGCTCCACTCGTCACCGAGCAGGCCTTCGAGGTCGTCGGTGGATGCGCGAACCTCCTGAATGGCGAGGATGTCCACATCGCGGGTCTCCAACCAGGCCCCCATGCCCTTGCGGAACGCGGCGCGCACCCCGTTCGTGTTGATCGAGGCAATCCGCAGGCGGGTCGGTGTCGGGGCAGAACTCATGGTTTCAAGTCTAGAGCGCGGCGTGGTCGGTCTCGGCGGGGGTCTCGGCAACCACTTTGGGTGGGCGCCCCGAGCTCGTGCCGCGAGCGTCTGAGTCGTCCATCTCGACGGCGACGAACGACGCCGCCATCAGAATCACCCGGAAGACCAGAACGAACCAGAGCATCAGGCTGATGATCACCACGAAGCCGGCGAGCAGCGGGTTGTTTCCGGCGCCGCCGATGACCAGGGTTCCCAGTACCTTCAGCACGCCGAGGGCAACGCCTCCGAGCAGGGACCCGCCGAGCAACAGGCGCCAGGGGATCGCAATGCCGGCCAGAACACGAAACATGGCGCCGAGCGTCACAGTGTCAACGACCAGGGCGACGGCGAATGCCACGATGCGCACGCTGACGTTGAGCAGTAGGGAATCGCTGGTGATGCCGATCCACCCGAACACGGTTGTCAGCAACTTCGTTCCGATGACCGAGATCGTGGCCGACAGAAAAACCACGACTCCGAGCGCGATGATCAGGCCCAGGTCGCGAACCTTGAGCAGGAAGAAATTCATGACCAGCGGCGGCAGTTCAAAAATGATGCGGATCGCCTGTCGCACGGAGTTCATCCAGCCGAGCGCCGTCCACAGCAGCACTCCGGCCGCAATAAACCCCGCCCAGCCCAGGATCTGACTGGCGAACAGAGTGTTGAGGTCGATCGCGCCGCCTTCCCCGGTGTCGATCAGTCCGGGGATCGCCCGAGCCACCATCGAGACCAACTGGTCACGGATCTCAGGCTGCTTCTCAAGGACAAACCCGGCGATCGCAAACAGCAGGAAAACGCCTGCGAACGACGCGAATATTGCGCTGAACGCCAGCCCGCTGGCGAGAAGGTTGCCGCGGCTCTCGTTGAAGCGCGCGATCATACGGGCGATCCGGGTGGTCTTGGCCCAGGCGATGAGCGGTTGCAGGCGGGCGCTGATCCGTGACAGTGCTGAATCGTTGGATGCCATCCAACGATCGTACCGACGGCGACCCCGTCCCAACGACTCGTGGGATGCAGTGAAATTCTTTGATCTGCACGGAATGGGCACGCGTGCGCCGGGAGGTCGCGCAGAGTGCATCTCGAGGGTTGGGTTGCCCACACTTTCGCGGGTCGCCCGGCTGTACCCCGGCTGTACCCCGGCTGGGGGCGACCCGAAAGTGGGACTGGCCGGGTCTTTCATTCGTCCCCTATCCTGAGGTTCGTTGCTTCACAGCGACACAGGCTTGCGGCAGGCCACTGCGCACCAGACTTTTCGGGAAGTCGGGTACGCAGATCGAGGGGCGTGCCGCATAATTTTCGGCTGGGGGGTATCGGGGGCGAGGTTGGCTGGGGCCACCTCGCCCCTGTTTTATTCGCCCCTGCTTCATGTCTGCCCACCCCCGTTCTGGGGTCAAGGCGAGCAATTGTCAGCTAGCGGGCGCTGAGCTTACAATGGTCGTGTCGCAATGGATGTTGCGAGAGGCGCCAAGACCCGAAGTTGTCGCCTCCCATCGGTGGGTAAGGATGTGATCTGAGTGATCAAATTCCTTGAGTGCGGTTCTCGCTCCCCAGCTGAGAATTACGCGATCATTGCCCCTGGATTGTGTGCAACAGTTTTTTGCGATCCCACGTTGACGTCGGAGCCAACGCACCCGGTGCGTTGACCCCAGGCGTCGACGTCGACAGGAGCGGGCCGCGTGTACCCGAAACGCGCGGACCGCTCCTGTGCGTGTAGGGCTACTTCTTCGCCGAGTTGTTCATGATCGCCTGCTTGACCTCGGCGATCGCCTGAGTCACCTTGATGCCGCGCGGGCAGGCATCGGTGCAGTTGAAGGTGGTGCGGCAGCGCCAGACGCCCTCGCGGTCGTTCAGGATGTCGAGACGCACCTGAGCGGCGTCGTCGCGGGAGTCGAAGATGAATCGGTGGGCGTTCACGATCGCCGCCGGCCCAAAATATTGCCCGTCGGTCCAGAACACCGGGCAGCTCGAGGTGCACGCTGCACAGAGGATGCACTTGGTGGTGTCGTCGAAGACCGCGCGTTCCGCCACCGACTGTGTGTGCTCGTGGCCGGGAGTCGGTGCACTCTTTGGGATCAGGAACGGCTGCACCGCACGGAATGACTCGAAGAACGGCTCCATGTCGACTACGAGGTCCTTCTCCAGCGGCAGGCCCTTGATGGCCTCGACGTAGATCGGCTTGGAGATGTCGAGGTCTTTGATCAGCGTCTTGCACGCCAATCGGTTGCGCCCGTTGATGCGCATGGCGTCGGAGCCGCAGATCCCGTGGGCACAGGAACGGCGGAACGTGAGCGACCCGTCGACCTCCCATTTGATCTTGTGCAGCGCGTCGAGCACGCGGTCGGTGGAGTACAGTTCCACGTCGAAGTCCTGCCAGTGCGGCTCCTCGTCGACCTCGGGGTCAAAGCGCCGAATGATCAGGGTGACGGTGAACGGCAGGATCGGCGCCTCAGCCTCCGGCAGAGCCGCGGGTGCGATCGACATCAGTACTTCCTCTCCATCGGCTGGTAATTCGTGATGACCACCGGTTTCCAGTCCAGGCGGATGTGGTCGCCGGCATCCGAGGAATGCGGGTCACCCGACAGGTACGCCATGGTGTGCTTCAGGTAGGTGGCATCGTCGCGGTTCGGATAATCGTCACGCTGGTGTCCGCCGCGGCTCTCCTTGCGGTTGCGGGCGGAGAACACGACGACCTCGGCGAGGTCGAGCAGGAATCCCAGTTCGACGGCTTCGAGCAGGTCGGTGTTGAACCTGCGGCCCTTGTCCTGAACGCCGACGTTGCGGTAGCGCTCCCGCAGCCGGTGGATGGTGCCGGTGACGCCGGCCAACGACTCGTCGGTGCGGAACACCTGGGCGTTCTTGTCCATCTCCTCCTGCAGCTCCTTGCGGATGGCCGCGATGCGTTCGGTGCCGGTCGAGTTGCGCAGGTCGTCGATCATCGCGCGGACGTAGTGCGCCGCGTCTTCGGGCAGCGGGACATCCGGTGCGGTCTTCACGTACTCGACCGCGTTCTTTCCCGCTCGTTTGCCGAACACGTTGATGTCCAGCAGGGAGTTGGTGCCGAGGCGGTTGGAGCCGTGCACCGAGACGCAGGCGCACTCGCCGGCCGCGTACAGGCCGGGGACGACCGTCGTGTTGTCGCTGAGCACTTCGGCGTTCACGTTGGTCGGGATGCCACCCATCGCGTAATGCGCGGTGGGCATCACCGGCACCGGTTCGGTGACCGGGTCGACGCCCAGGTACGTGCGGGCGAACTCGGTGATGTCGGGCAGTTTGGTCTCGAGCACTTCGGCGCCGAGGTGGGTGCAGTCGAGGTAGACGTAGTCCTTGTGTGGTCCGGCGCCGCGGCCCTCGGCCACCTCCTTGACCATGCAGCGGGAGACGATGTCCCGGGGGGCAAGGTCTTTGATGGTGGGGGCGTAACGTTCCATGAAGCGTTCGCCGGAGGCGTTGCGCAGAATCGCGCCCTCACCGCGGGCGCCCTCGGTCAGCAGGATGCCGAGGCCCGCGAGGCCAGTCGGGTGGAACTGGAAGAACTCCATGTCTTCCAACGGCAGGCCCTTGCGCCAGATGATGCCCACGCCGTCACCGGTCAGGGTGTGGGCGTTCGAGGTGGTCTTGAACATCTTGCCGAAGCCGCCGGTCGCGAAGATCACGGCCTTCGCCTGGAAGACGTGCAGTTCGCCGGTCGCCAACTCGTAGGCGACGACTCCGGACGGCTTCCGCACCCCGTCGACCTCGCTCATCACCAGGTCGAGCACGTAGAACTCGTTGAAGAAGTTGATGCCGAGCTTGACGCAGTTCTGGAACAGCGTCTGCAGGATCATGTGGCCGGTGCGGTCTGCCGCGTAGCAGGCGCGGCGAACCGCCGCCTTGCCGTGGTCGCGCGTGTGCCCGCCGAATCGGCGCTGGTCGATCTTGCCGTCCGGGGTGCGGTTGAACGGCAGACCCATGTTCTCCAGGTCGATGACCGCGTCGATGGCCTCCTTTGCCAGGATCTCTGCGGCATCCTGGTCAACCAGGTAGTCGCCTCCCTTGACAGTGTCGAAGGTGTGCCACTCCCAGTTGTCTTCTTCCACGTTGGCCAACGCCGCGGCCATTCCGCCCTGCGCCGCCCCGGTGTGTGACCTGGTCGGGTAGAGCTTCGAGATCACGGCGGTGCGAGCGTGCGGCCCCGCCTCGATCGCTGCGCGCATGCCCGCACCACCCGCACCCACGATCACGATGTCGTGTTGGTGGTAGTGCACGCCGTCGATCAGTTTCGACGCATAGGGGTCGTCGGCTGCGCCGGCCCCAGAATGATCGTGGGGGGCGGGGCGGGCGTTCTTATCAGTCACGAAGGTCTCCGGTTGTTGCTCGGGCCCGGGCTACGAGACCGGGCAGAAGGATGCGACGAGGTCGGCGGGAGCGCCGGCCGGGCAGGGATCAAAGGTGAACGCGACGAGGGTGCCGAGGATGATCAGGATGGCGGCCGAGGCGAAGAGCGCGACCTTGAGCACCCGCGCGACCTGAACCTTGCGCACGTAGTCATTCACGATGGTGCGCATTCCGTTGGCACCGTGGATCATGGCCAGCCACAGCATGATGGTGTCCCACCACTGCCAGAACGGGTCAGACCACTTGCCGCCGACGAAGGCGAAGTCGATCTGGTGCACGCCGGTGCCGAGCATCAGGTTCACGAACAGGTGCCCGAAGATCAGCACGACCAGCACGACGCCGGAGACGCGCATGTAGAGCCAGCCCCACTTCTCGATGTTCAAGCCGCCCACGCGAGGGCGGGTGTATGGGGAGCGTGGGTTTTCGATGGTGACAGACATGTGTTCGGCGCTCCTACTGTCCGGTGAAGACGCTGATCAAGTGGCGGGGGACGAAACCGGCCATGGTGATGACCCACAGCGCGATCACGATCCAGGACAGGAGACGCTGGTGGGTGGTTCCCCACTGCCAGAAGTCGACCAGGATGATGCGCAGCCCGTTGAAGGCGTGGTAGGCGATCGCGCCCACGAGGGCGACTTCTCCGAGGCCCATGATCGGTGTCTTGTAGGTGCCGATCACCGCGTCGTACGCGGCCGGGCTGATGCGCACCAGGGCTGTGTCCAGGATGTGGACGAGCAGAAAGAAGAAAATGGCGACACCGGTGATCCGGTGCAGAACCCAGGACCACAGGCCGGTGATGTCGCCGCGGTACAGCGTTCCCGCCGGCCGTGGCGTGCGTCGGCGTGTCGGCGCTTGGGTCTCTGTCGGTTGAGATGACACGGGACAACCCTCCTACGGCTGTGCAATTCCGGGGGCGAACTCCCCCGACGAACCAGCACTCATGCGCACTATGCGTAAAAATACTCTACCGCTTTCGTCGATCGGGCTTCTCGTCCGGCACGCCGCCCGGGGTCGGGGCCTCGCTTCGGCCGGTTTCGGGGCCTGAGCGCTAGTCTCGAAAGATGACTCGAGCACGCAGATCTGCAGCACCGATAGAAGGTTTCTACAGTGTGATCCCGGCCGGCGGCATCGGTTCCAGGCTGTGGCCGCTCTCCCGCGCCGGCGCTCCGAAGTTCTTGCACGATTTGACCGGAAGCGGCCAGACCCTGTTACGAGACACCTGGGACCGGCTGGTCCCCGTGTCCGGCGAGCAGCGCATCATGGTGGTGACCGGCCGGGCGCACCGTGGTGCCGTGGAGGCCCAACTGCCGACGCTCGCCGACCAGAACGTTGTTCTCGAATCCGACCCGCGCGAATCGTCTGCGGCGATCGGACTGGCCGCTGCGATCCTGAGTAGGCGGGAACCCGGCGTCATCATCGGTTCTTTCGCCGCCGACCACGTGATCACCGACCAGACCGGCTTCAGGCACTGCGTGGAGGAGGCGGTGGTCGCCGCGCGTGCCGACTACATCGCCACCATCGGCATCAAACCGTCGGGCCCATCGGTGGGCTTCGGTTACATCCATGCCGGGGAGCCGCTGAACTGTGCCGGGGCGCCGCACGCCCTCACGGTGTCCGAATTCGTGGAGAAGCCGGACGCCCGAACCGCCGAACGTTACCTGGCCAGCGGCAACTATCTCTGGAATGCCGGAATGTTCATTGCCCGGGCGGAACGGCTTCTCGAGGAGTTGGCCCTCTCCCAACCCGAGTTGGCCGCTGGGGTGATCGAGCTCGCAGACGCCTGGGACACGCCACGCCGCGGGATGGTCGTCGACGCGGTGTGGCCGAACCTCACCAAGATTGCGATCGACTATTCGGTGGCGGAACCCGCCGCCGCCGCCGGGAGGCTGGCCGTCGTTCCCGGCGACTTCGACTGGGACGACGTGGGAGACTTCGCCTCGATCGCCCGCCTTCACTCGGGCGGCCGCAAGTCGAATCTGGCGATCCTGGGAGCAGATGCCCGGGTGCTGGCCGACTCCTCCAGCGGGATCGTCGTCTCCGAGGGGGGCCGCACGATCGCCCTCATCGGCGTGGACGACATCGTGGTGGTCGACACCCCGGATGCGTTGCTGGTGACCACCGGAGCCAACGCCCAGAAGGTGAAGTCGGTCGTCGACGCCCTGCGACTCTCCGGGCGCGGCGACGTTCTCTAGCCGGACCGCCCGGCTCTCGCGCCCCACTGTCCCCGTGGTGGGTTCCCTCTAGACTCGTTCCATGCCCAAAACTGCGTTTCTTCGCCCCCTCATCCTGCTCTCAGCCGCCGGCCTGCTCCTCGCGGGCTGTGCGAGTGCGCCCGACACCTCCACGGCGCCGTCACCGTCGGGGAGCGGGTCGGCGAACGCCGATTACTGTGCCCGCATGGTCACCAATTCCGGTGGTCTGCAAGACCGGTCGTTCAACCAGTCCAGTTGGGAGGGGCTGCAGAGCGCCGGTGAGAAGTACGGCATTGATGTGCAGGCCATCGTCTCCAAGACCGAAACGGACCTCGGCCCGAACGTCGAGCAGGCCGTCGCAACGGGATGCCAGTACGTGCTCACCGTCGGCTGGGAACTGGCCGATGCGACCCTTGCCCAGGCAACTGCCCACCCCGACGTGCATTTCTCCATCGTCGACGAGCAGGTCGCCGCGCCGAACATCAAGCCGATCGTGTTCAACACGGCGGAGGCCTCGTATCTTGCAGGCTATCTAGCGGCGGGGGTCTCGAAGACCGGCATCGTGGCCACCTTCGGCGGCGACAACCAGCCGCCGGTGACCCTGTTCATGGACGGCTTCTCCGACGGCATCGACCAGTACAACCAGGTGCACGGCACCACCGTGAAACTGCTCGGCTGGAACAAGGCCAAGCAGGACGGCGAGTTCACCGGCGACTATGAGGACACCACCAAGGGTAAGGCGAAGGCGCAGGCCTTCCTGGATGCCGGGGCCGACGTGATTCTGCCGGTGGCCGGCCAGGTCGGTGAGGGGGCCGCCGCCGCAGTGGTCGACGCCGGTGGCGCGGCCAGCCTGATCTGGGTCGACAACGATGGCTTCGAGACGCTGCCGGCTGAGTTTCGGCCGATCGTCTTGACCAGTGTGCTGAAGAACACCCAGGATGCCGTGGTCAGCATCGTCGGTGACGACATCGACGGGGTCTTCGACAACAGCGTGTTCATCGGTACGCTCAAAAATGGTGGGGTGGAGATCGCGCCGTTCCACGACCGGGCCGACCTGGTCAGCGCCGAACTGGCCGGCGAGATCGACCAGTTGCGCCAGCAGATCATCGACGGCGCCATCGTTGTCACATCGCCGAGCACCCCGAGTAGCAACTGAGCCCACGGCGACGGGAACGAGAGCATCGGGTTCGTCACGAAGTAATTCTCAACTGTCGTAGACTTCAGCGAGTTGGCGCGATTGTAACTGTTCGGTAGCGAAGTGAGAATGCTCACATGCGCAGGCAGTTCATTCGGTAGCGTCATACCTAATGACAGCCCTCGCACCATGCAGGGCCAGCACCTTGGAGGATATTTTGAGACTCACCACACGCAGGGCTGCGCTCGCGGGCCTGACCACGATGGCCATGGTTGGCATGTTGGCTGCCTGCGCATCCGCGCCCGACGCCGCACCTGCACCGTCTGCAGGCGGTGCAACCGAATCGCAAGCACCCGCGACCAACGCCGACTTCCTGGGCTGCATGGTCTCGGACTCAGGCGGGTTCGACGACAAGTCGTTCAACCAGTTGGGCTTCGAGGGGCTGAAGGAGGCCTCTGCTGCCCTCGGAACCCAGTTCAAGCAGGCGGAGTCGCAGTCAGACACCGACTTCGCACCCAACATCAACAACCTGATCGACCAGGGCTGCAACCTGATCGTCACGGTCGGCTTCAACCTGGCTGCGGCCACGGACGACGCGGCCAAGGCGAACAAGGACATCAACTTCGCGATCATCGACGACAACTCGATCGACCTGCCGAACGTCAAGCCGTTGGTCTATGACACCGCCCAGGCAGCATTCCTGGCCGGCTACGCCGCCGCCAGCTACTCGACCTCGAAGATCGTGGGAACGTTCGGTGGATTGCCGATCCCGCCCGTCACCATCTTCATGGATGGCTTCGTTGACGGAGTGAACTACTACAACGAGAAGAACAAAGACACCGTCGAGGTCAAGGGTTGGGATGTCAAATCCCAGAACGGCAGCTTCACCGGTGGCTTCGCCGCCGGAACCGACGCGAAGCAGGCAGCGCAGACGCTGATCGACGCGGGTGCCGACGTGATCCTCCCAGTCGGCGGACCGATCTTCCTGAGCGCCGCCGAAGCGATTCGCGACGCCAGCAAGCCGATCGCCCTGATCGGAGTCGACGCTGACGTTTTCGAGACCAACCCGGAGAACTCCGACCTGTTCCTGACCTCGATCATGAAGGGCATCAAGCCCGGTGTTGAAGAGGTCACCAAGGCCGCGGCCGACGGCAAGTTCGACAGCACGCCGTATATCGGCACGCTGGAGAACGGTGGAGTGGGCATCGCGCCGTTCCACGACTACGAGTCGAAGATCAAGCCCGACCTGCAGGCCGAACTGGATGCCATCAAGGCAGACATCATCGCCGGCACGATCAAGGTCGAGTCGCCGTCGTCACCTAAGTAGCAGGCACTGACATCGTCGTGTCGGGGAGACCAGCGCACAGCTGGTCTCCCCGACACACGTTATTCTTTTCCCTGGCATCCTTCATTTTTGAAGCGACACTTCGCTTCATGGCAACACAGCTCGTCGTGGCAACACAATGCGGTGCACGCCGAAAGGTAGATTGACTCAACATGAAGCTGGAACTTCGAGGCATTACCAAGCGATTCGGTTCTCTGGTCGCCAACGACAACATCAACCTGACGGTCAATCCCGGCGAGATCCACTGCCTTCTCGGCGAGAACGGTGCGGGCAAGTCCACCCTCATGAACGTGCTCTACGGGCTGTACCAAGCCGAAGAGGGCGAGATCCTGCTCGATGACGTGGTGCAGGACTTTGCCGGTCCCGGTGACGCGATGGCCGCCGGAATCGGGATGGTGCACCAGCACTTCATGCTGATCCCCGTGTTCACCGTCGCCGAGAACGTGATGCTCGGCCACGAGGAGACCACCTTCGGCGGACGCCTCAACATGACGGCGACGCGCAAGACGGTGCGCGAACTCAGCGACCGGTTCGGTTTCGACCTCGACCCCGACGCGTTGGTCGAAGACCTGCCCGTGGGGGTGCAGCAACGGGTCGAGATCATCAAGGCGCTCTCCAAGAACGCCCAGGTGCTGGTCTTCGACGAGCCGACGGCCGTGTTGACGCCGCAGGAGACCGATGAGCTCATGCTGATCATGAAGCAGCTGCGCGACGCCGGTACCGCAATCGTGTTCATCACCCACAAACTGCGCGAAGTGCGCGAGGTCGCTGACCGCATCACGGTCATTCGATTGGGCAAAGTGGTGGGTGAGGCCGAACCGACCGCGACGAACGAGGAGCTGGCATCGCTGATGGTCGGCCGCGCCGTCGACCTGACGATCGACAAGGGCCCGGCCAATCCCGGCGCACCGGCCCTCGTCGTGAAAGACCTGTCGGTGATCGACCACGTCGGCCAGATGGTGGTGAACCGGGTCTCGTTCGAGGTGCGAGCGGGCGAGATCCTGGCGATCGCCGGAGTCCAAGGCAACGGACAGACCGAGTTGACCGAGGCGATCATGGGCCTGCAGCAACACGTCACCGGTGAGATCTCGCTCGACGGCAAGCCGCTGAACCGGCTGAGCGTCAACAAGGTGCTGAACTCCGGGGTGGGTTTTGTCCCGGAGGACCGCAACGTGGACGGGCTGGTCGGGGACTTCACCGTGGCCGAGAACCTGATGCTCGACCGCTCCGACGGGGAGCCGTTCGTGAAGTTCGGCAACCTGCAACTCGGCTACCTCGCGACCTTCGCCGAGGAGAAGGTCGAGCAGTTCGACATCCGGGCGCAGGGGATCCGTACGCTGGTCGGCCGACTCTCCGGCGGAAACCAGCAGAAGGTCGTGCTCGCACGCGAGTTGAGTCGCGAACTGCGCCTGTTCGTCGCGGCACAACCGACCCGGGGCCTTGACGTGGGTTCGATCGAGTTCGTTCACACCCAGATCGTGGCCGCCCGGGATGCCGGGGTGGCAGTCATCGTGGTCTCCACCGAACTCGACGAGGTCGCCGCACTGGCTGACCGCGTCGCGGTGATGTATCGCGGCGGAATCATCGGCATCGTTCCGGGAGATACTTCGAGAGATGTTCTCGGGCTGATGATGGCCGGGGAACATCACGACAGCCGAGGAGCAGTTGCATGACCGACCAGCCGACCAACGAGCCGAACCCCGGACTGTCGAGCTCGGGCATGTCCGACACCGGGATCGCGCATCTGGAAGGGCCGTTGGTGTCGACGGGTCCGGTGGAACCGGAACCACCGTCGCGCTGGCGGGTCGCGATGAACGAGATCATGGGCGGGTCGATCATGATCTCGATCCTGTCAATCGTGCTCGCCATGATTGCCGGAGCGATCCTGATCGCCTTGACCGACAAGACCGTACAGGCGACGGCGGGCTACTTCTTTGCCAAGCCCGGCGATATGCTCAACGCGGTCTGGCTCGCGGTGTCCGGGGCATACAGCTCGCTGTTCCAGGGCTCCGTCTACAACTTCCGTCGCGAGGGTTTTCTGAACGGCATCAAACCGTTCATGGACACTTTGAACTTCGCCACCCCGCTGATCATGGCCGGTCTCGGCATCGGCCTCGGCTTCCGGGTGGGCCTGTTCAACATCGGTGGCCGTGGCCAGATGCTGATCGCAATCGCGATCGCGGGCTGGATCGGCTTCGCGCTGGATCTGCCCGCGGGCATCCACATGATCGTTGCCGTGATCGGAGGCCTCATCGGCGGGGCGCTCTGGGGCGGCATCGTCGGCCTGCTCAAGGCGAAGACCGGGGCGCACGAGGTCATCACCACGATCATGTTGAACTTCGTGGCGTTCTATCTGGTCTCGTTCTTGCTGCGCACCCCGGGTGCACTGCAGGCGCCCGGGTCGAACAACCCGAAGTCTCCGCCGATGAAGGACACCGTGGTGTTCCCGCCTCTGTTCGGCGAGAGGTACAGCGTCAACCTGGGACTGGTCTTCGCGATCATCGCCGTCATCATCGTGTGGTGGATCCTCGAACGCTCCAGCCTCGGCTTCAAGTTCAAGGCGGTCGGGTACAACCCGAACGCCGCGCGGGTGGCAGGAATCAACGTCGGCGCGATGTTCATCTGGTCGATGGTGATCTCCGGCGCGCTGGTCGGGCTCGCCGGTGTCTCCCAGGTTCTCGGCACAGTGACAACGGGCTTCAGCTCGGGAATCGACGCGGGGATCGGTTTCGACGCGATCACCGTCGCCTTGCTCGGCCGGTCGAAACCCTGGGGCATCTTCTGGGCCGCCATTCTGTTCGGAGCCTTCAAAGCGGGCGGGTATGCGATGCAGGCCGCGCAGGGCATTCCGATTGATATCGTGCTGGTCGTACAGTCGATGATTGTGCTGTTCATCGCGGCGCCACCGTTGGTGCGGGCGGTGTTCCACTTGCCCACCCCCGGCGTGTTCCGCAAGCGGACGAAGATTGAGGCAGTCTAATGAGCGCTGTGAGCCAGACATCAGGGGCCGGGGCCGACAAGATCGTCCTGGAGAAGGCCTTCGTCAAGAACTGGAAGGCACCGATCTCCTTCGGCGTGGTCACCATCGTGGCCCTACTGCTGTTCGTGCTGAACGGCAGGGAGGGCACCAGCTCGTTCAAGCTGACCGCCGATGCCACCGCCATCCAGTTGCCGGTGATCCAGCTGCCGACGGTTGCCACGGGCATCGTTGTCACGGTGTTGCTGGCGGGGCTGACCGCTTACAGCGCCTACCTCGTGCAGAGCGAGCGCAAGACGCCGCTGTGGATCGTTGCGATCTTCGCGTTCCTCTTCCTGGTGGGCTTTCTGGCCTGGGCGGGAGCCGGGGCATCGATCCCGGTGTACGGACTGCTGCTCGGAACGGTCGCACTGAGCGCACCGCTGATCTTCGGTGCGCTCGGTGGTGTCATCTCGGAGCGCTCGGGGGTCGTCAACATTGCCATTGAAGGGCAGATGCTTGCCGGTGCCTTCGTCTCAGCAATGGTGGCCACCCTCACCGGCAATGCCTTCGCCGGGCTGTTCGGCGCCATGGTGGCCGGCATGCTGGTGTCGTTCGTGCTCGCCGCATTCGCGATCAAATATCTGGTCGACCAGATCATCGTCGGCGTTGTGCTCAACGTGCTGGTTCTCGGGCTGACAAGCTTCTTCTACTCGACGATCATGACGGCGAACCCGCAGATGTTCAACCAGCCGGCCCGGTTCCCCCGGATCGAGATCCCGGTGCTCAGCCAGATTCCGATCATCGGACCGTTGTTTTTTCAGCAGACCATCATCATCTACATCATGTACGTGACGGTCTTCGTCGTCTGGTACGGGCTCTTCCACACCCGCTGGGGGCTGCGCGTGCGGTCGGTGGGCGAGCACCCCCAGGCCGCGGACACGGTTGGAATCAAGGTGGGGGTCACCCGTTTCTGGAACGTGTCCCTGGCCGGTGCCGTGGCCGGAATGGGCGGTGCCTACTTCACTCTGGGCTCAGTCGGTGCGTTCAACAAGGAGATGACCGCCGGAGCGGGCTTCATCGCGTTGGCCGCTGTGATCTTCGGCCAGTGGGATCCGCTGAAGGCCACGCTGGCGGCACTCCTGTTCGGGTTCGCCACGAACCTGCAGAGCGTGCTCGGCGTGATCGGCTCGCCCGTGCCGAGTGAGTTCATGCTGATGCTGCCGTACGTCGTCACGATCCTGGCTGTCGCCGGGTTCGTCGGAAAGTCGAGAGCGCCGGCAGCTGACGGCAAGCCGTATATCAAATAGCGACCTGTGGCGGGTGCCGGGCGTCCCGGCCTGTGCGAACAGGGTGGCTTTCGTCGGCGGTGGCAGTTGCGCTGAAGGGCGGATACAGTCGAAAACATGAATGGAACCAATCAGGCCGCGCCCAGCGGCGAGATCGACTGGGATGTGCTGCGTGCTGCGGCACTCTCGGCGGTCAAGAACGCCTACGTGCCGTATTCGAAGTTCCCGGTGGGGGTTGCCGCCCTGGTCACCGACGGTCGCATCATCTCCGGTTGCAACGTGGAGAACGCGTCGTACGGGCTGACCCTCTGCGCGGAGTGCGGACTGGTCTCCACCCTGCACGCCACCGGCGGCGGGCAACTGGTGGCCTTCTCCTGCGTCGACGGGCACGGCAACACCCTGATGCCCTGCGGACGCTGCCGGCAGCTGTTGTTCGAGCATGCGGTTCCCGGCATGCAACTCGAGACCGTCTCGGGCATCCGTACCATCGAAGAGGTCATTCCCGACGCATTCGGACCGCGCACCCTCGCCGAGTATTCGGGCTCCTGACCCGTGCTCCTGAGCCTCCTCTCTGCGGCATCGGCCACCGGCACCGCCGCTGTCCGCCCCCGGATGAACTCCTCGCACGGTCGTCA
>CAJDUP010000002.1_pt1 | contig 61387 bp, 48 predicted proteins | sample 7391181 | NCBI WGS metagenome assembly CAJDUP01 (sample SAMEA7055690, study PRJEB34461) | soil metagenome | biome: terrestrial ecosystem; feature: Peninsula; material: soil | place: Antarctica | collected 2016
TCACATTCACGGTCACCGCTAGTAACGGCGTGAGCCCTGATGCCACCGCCACCTTCACGTTGAAGTCGTCACCTGCTTCGGTGGCTCCCGTGATCACCTCAGGCCCTCCGACCGCTCCCAAGGTCGGTTCGGCATACTCATTTCGGGTGACCGCGACAGGGACGCCGGCTCCGACATTCGCGATCAGCGGTGGCGCACTTCCACCGGGTTTGACGATGAATTCTGCGGGTCTTATTACTGGCACCCCGACGACTGCCGGCACGTTCACGTTCACGGTGTCTGCCAGCAACGGAACCAGTCCAGATGCCACAGCCACCTACACCGTGACTGTTCCAAGCTCGGGTGTGTCCGATGATGGCGCGTCCGACGATGGCGCGTCCGATGATGGCGCGTCCGATGATGGCCTGGCCAGCACTGGATCAGACTTTGCAGCACCTTTGGCGCTGTGGGGCATTGTCACGTTGCTCGCCGGTGTTGCCTTCACGGTCTCCTCCCGGACCCGGCGACTCAGCAAGCAGAAGATCTAGGGGCTATTCTGACGAGTTATCCACGAGGCAGAGCGACCGCCTCGTGGATAACCGCCTTGGATACGACCACAGCAGTCGATGTCTTCACAACGACGAAAGCGACTCGCGTGTCAACGCAGTACTCGACGAACCCGTGCTGGATTGACCGAGATGACTGTGGCTGAGCGAAGAGGGCCCAACCGTGGCGTCTCCCGCCGCAGAGTCAGGGGCCAAGGGGTTGCCGTGCGGAGAACACAAACGGACCGGCCCCGTGTACCCGTTCACGGCTGCCAATCTGCTCGATTGGTTTTAGTGAGTCACAGACAACGGATCGTCAGAACAGCCTGCGCCGAGCCCCCCGCACGTCGTTATTGTTTGCCCCGGCCATTTCTCGTTTCGTGAGTCCGGTCTTCGACTGCACGAACTGATCGTGCAGCTGCATGTTGTGCAGGCTCGCCTCGGTTTCAGACTCATGTTTGTGGCGCTTGTCGACGTTTCGATACTTGAGGTAGATCACCACATAGAAAATCGGCCCGGACAACAAGAACAGGAGCCCAAAGTTCCCGCCCTCGCCGTCGGAGGACGATGCGGCCATTACCTGGCCGTTCTCGATTACCCACGCGCTAAATGTAAGCATCATATTCCCAACACCGTCAGCACAATTCCAATGACCGTTCCAACCACCTGGACAGCCCCAGCCACCAACAACAGTCGGCTCTGGTGAAGCGGAACGCTTCCCATGGTCTCCCCGGTGCGTGCGTTCACCGCCACATAGTGCAGAAAGGTCTTCCCGTTGGATTTCACTTCTTGGTAGCTGTACAACCACACCGGCAGGTAGGCGGACACCCATCGTTCACCGCGCACGACAATGTCCTCCTGCGTCCAGCGCACTCCACGGTCGTAGAACGTGAGGGTTTCGTTGACGCGATGGCGGGTGACGTCCTCTGCCTGGACCCGAGCGATCGGCGAGAGCTGCTCGAGGTTGCTGTCCCTGCGCTCTGAGGTGAAACCCTTGAGGTAGTTGGCGTCGTATCGTACCGAATTTTCAACGTCGAACGGCATGATCGTATTGATGATGTTGTTGGAGTTCTGCGACGTGTTCTGGTCGAGGCGCTCGCTCGAGGATTCCACGGTGAGATCGTTCACGTGGATATCGAACTCGCGCGCCACATCGTAGACGTCGGCGTCGTATCGCTGTTGGTCGTCGTCGCCGACCTTGACTGTGTAGGAGCGTGTCTCGTGCTCCCCCTGCCCGCTGAGCCGGGCGTGAGCGTTGATATCCACAACCATGTAGGGCAGGTACACCCCCATCACGTTGTCGGCGTTGAACTCCGCCCGAAACTTCGGATGCGCGAAGAACTGGCGCTTCTTCACAAACTGGGTGATGCGCTCGACCGCCGCCTCCTTCGTCATCTTGAACGGGAGAATCATGTCAGGAACCGCACCGTTGGGAACCTGTTGGTTCATCGACAACGTGTTGCGACACCAGTGGCAGCGAGCCTGGGTGCTACTCGTGGTGTCGATCACCACCTCCGCCCCACAGGCGCTGCACTTGAAGGTGAGCACCTCGGAGGTGGAAGGCACGATGTCGCTCGAGCCCGACCCCAGAACCAGTCCCACGAGACAGAATCCGCACCGAAGATTCCCCGTCGCAAGATTGAGAGAGATCTCGGTCGCCCCGCACCGGGCGCACTTGGCCAGCCCGTCTTTCGCGCCCTCATCGGTTTTGATTACCCGAGGCGTGTCGCCCGTGTTCTCCGGCTGGTCGATCGGTGCTGCGCTCGGGTCGTTGTGCGCTGGTGGCGCCTGTTGCGCCGCCTGAGCAGGGGGCATTCCCTGCGCAGGCTGAGCAGTAGGCATTCCCTGCGCAGGCTGAGCAGTCGGCATCCCCTGGGCAGGCGGCACCCCCTGGGCTGAGTTGGGTGGCGGCGTTGCCTGCGCAGGTGGGGGCGGGGGTTGCCCCTGTGCAGGCTGAACCGGTGGCATCCCCTGCGCGTTCTGCGCGGCCGGAGGAACCAGGTTCGTCGGTGAGGGTTGAGGGGGTTGGTTCTCCATCGGTGCCCCCGACCTAAAGGCCGAGAACCTTAGCCTTGGCCGCCTCATAGTCAGCCTCGGTGATCAGCCCCTGATCCAACATGCCTTTGTACTGCTGCAGTTTCGCCATTGGATCCTCGGCAGCAGGTGCGGCGGCAGCAGGTGCGGCCTCCTGATGCTGTGGTGGAGCTGTATTGGGCTGCTGGAATCCGGATGCCGCTCCCCCGGCGGCATTCATGCCCATACCGAGGAACGCCATGCCGGCACCCCCGCCCATTCCGCCCTCGTTTGAGCCGGCCGCCTCGAACCCGCGGGCAGCTGCTGCATGAACGCGTTGCCGCGGGCACCACCCAGAGCATCCGCCTTCTTGACGTCGCTGAGCAGTGCGCGCGTGTCTTCATCGTATTCAATCGATTGCAGCGCGACTTTGACGATCGTCAGACCCCGATCGGTCGTCCACTGATAGCTGTCTTCCACGGCCGCGCTCAGGGACTGAGCAAACCCGATCGCGTCGCCCTGGATGCGAGCGATCCGGTTGCCCTTGCTCGGGTCGTTCGTGTAATAGGAGAACGCTGCGGCGAGCGAACCGACGACTTCGTTGAACAGTTGGCTCGCAGCGTCATTGTCGAGATCAGAGAAGTCGAAAACCTTGGCATCATGGCTGAGGTAGGTCAGCGGAATGAAATTTTTGACCAGAAGGATGGGATCGACTATACGAAGTGAGTAGCTTCCGCGGGTGATGGCACCAACCTGGGCGTTCAGATACGCGTCGTCCCAATAGATCTCAGACTGGGTGCCGAACTTGTTGTTCGGGATCTCTTTCAGGTTCACGTAGAACGCGAGTTGCTGCGACGCGGGCTGGCCGCCGAACTTGAACCGCTCCCAGGATGTCGTGATCGTGGGGCTGATGATTCCGTCTCCGGCAAAGATCGACTGGGCGTTCTGATCCTCGCTGGTGAAGATGAAACCGCCCGGCTCTCCGATGAATCCGGTGAGTTGACCATCCTGGAATGTCATCAGGCCGTAGCCCTCCGGCACGATGATCCGGCTGCCGTTGGTGATGATGTGCTCAGAACCCTTGGTGTTGGAGCCTCGGCCGGCATCCTGCCCCTGGGCCACCGCGGGAAAAAACGCTGCCGTCGGCGCCAGCCCGGCAGGAGGAACGAGAAAATCTTTCCACTGGTCCGCAAAAGTTCCGCCAATTGCACCCGCGAACGCCTTAATGAAACCCATCTGTACACCCCATCAGTTCAATATTCGGGCCACCCGAAGAAAATTGACAAGAGACGCAGAACGTATGTGAACCCCTCAAGGCCTGCGCGTCTCTGCGGGCGGCGATGATTCACCATAGCAGTAGGCGCGGCGCGGGTGGTTCTGCTCGCTGATCGGGTGTTCCGAAGCGGGAGGGGCGAGAGATCGGCGGGCAGCGGGCTCTATTCGCAGGCGATCCCGTCGCCATCCCGATCGAGCTTCTTGGCGTAGCCGGGCTCGCCCTTGTAGAGCGGCGTCACTCCGGCTGCGCGGGCGGCCGTGCAGTTCGCATAGTAGACGTCCGGTGCGGGGGCGGGCGCTGGTGCTGGAGAGAGGTGGTGTTGCCGCGAATGAATGCGATTGTCTCGCCGGTGTACGGGCTTTCGAGGGTTCCGGATACGACCTTGCAGGGGCCCGACTTCACATGCGGAGTGAGGTCACGGGCGAGAATATCGTTGCGCGTATCGCATCCGTTGCGGTCGACGTCCAGCCACGGCGTCCCGAACTTTGCCCTGCGATCGTAGCCGGTCTTCGGCGCCCGGCCTTTCACCGGCAATGTTTCAAGCAGGGCGAGTGCGCTCAGCTGGGTCGATGAGCTGTCGGCTACTCCGACTGTTGGAGCGTAGGCGCTCGCGAGCGTTGTTTCAGGCGCATCCGGCTCAGACCCTTGCTCCGGCGAAGGCGAAGGCCTGGAAATCGGCGCGGGTGCCTGCGTAGACGTCTGCGTAGGCGTCTGCGTAGGCGTCTGCGTAGGCGCGGCGCTCGGCACGCTGGCTTCACGAGCGAGCGTAGACCTAAGCTGCGGATTGGCAACGCCGTGTGCTGCGCCGCCGATGATCAGCACGACCAGGCCACCTGCGGCGACAGATACAGCTGCCTTGCGGCCAGCGATTCGCGCCCACGTCGCCCGACGAGTAATCATCGCGACAAGGCCGGTCACCAGCGCGATCAGACCGATCATGTTGAGGCCGGCGCCAAGCCCGCCAGTTGCAAAACCGATGATGCTGAGCAATGCGAGAACACCGACCAAGAGCCGTGACCCAAGTGTCAGGTGAGAAGAGCAGATCGCAACAGCTGAGAAAATCTGGCCTATCGAGCTCGCCCAGCTCATCGGGACTTGGCGTGCACTCCACGCTGATCCATCCCAAAATCGCTTCTTCGTCTGGTCGTCCGGATCCGGATACCAACCTGCCGGGGCTTTGGGCGCGCTACTCACGGCTCTCCTCTGGTGGTCCAACGCACGAGTCTATTTCGCGCGAGGCACGGAATAGCTGCGCCGCGTACCCCCGATTCGGGGCGAAATCACAGACTTCCACCCCTGACCGTCGCCGTACTCGGCCAGGTCGGACGCGCGTTGTCCCCCGTGTTCAGGGCCGCGGGTTGCGGGCGATGAAGTCGTCAGCGATCTCGTCGAAGGTCGACCAGCGGATGCCTTCGTGCCCGTTGATGTGCTCGATCAATCGCTCCAGCATGAGCAAGACCTGCGGTCGCCCGGACACGTCGGGGTGGATGGTCATCGGAAAGATCGCTTCGTCCATCTCGCGGTAGACCCAGTCGAACTGGTCACGCCAGGTCTGCTCCAGCTCTCGCGGGCTGACGAATCCGTGGCTGTTTGCGCTCGCTTTGATAAACATCATGGGGGGCAGGTCGTCCAGATACCAGTTCGCAGGAATCTCGACCAAACTGGTTTCCTGGCCGCGCACCAGAGGCTTCATCCAAGCCTCGGCCGGTTGCGTGTAGTCGATGTTGGTCCACGAGTCGCCGACACGGGTGTAGTAAGGCGTGAAGTCGTTGTGCATGAGTGAGTGGTCGTACTTGATGCCACGCTCAAGGAGCAACTCAGAGGTGGCCGGTGAGAACTCCCACCAGGGTGCGACGTAGCCGGTCGGGCTCACGCCTGTCACGCTGTCAATGAGTTCGATCGACCGATCCAGCACCGCGCTCTCCTGGTCGCGCGTCATCGCGATCGGGTTTTCGTGGGAGTAGCCGTGCACCCCGATTTCGTGCCCAGCATCGACGATCATGCGCGTCTGCTCGGGGAACGTCTCGATCGAGTGACCGGGCACGAACCAGGTGGTGCGCACGTCATAACGCTTGAATAATTTGAGCACTCGGGGCACCCCCACTTCGCCGGCAAACATTCCGCGGGAGATGTCGTCAGGAGAGTCCTGGCCTCCATAGGAGCCGAGCCAGCCTGCCACGGCATCAACGTCGACGCCGAATGAGACTCGAATATCTTTCGCCATGATGGAGATTCCTTTCGATGATCGTGACCCAATAGGTCTTTTTGAGCCCGTGACTACTGCGCTCGGCGACGAAGCTCTTGTCTGACGAGTTCGGGATCGTGAAGACTTGCCAGCAGTGCGAGGAGTTGAATTCGGCATTGCGGCGGCCGCAGTGCGCCACTTGGGATGGCACCCGCCTCAAGCAGGTCACTGCCCCCACCCGCCCCGTAAATTGCCGCCACTGGCCCCGAAGCAACGCGGGTCGACAACACCACCACCACGCCGTCCGCAGAGAGACTCGTAAGCTCTTCGCAGAACGCTGGGTTCGCGTTACCCGCCCCAGTGCCTTCAAGGATGATCCCCCGAGCGCCTGCAGCAATAACCGCGCTCAAAGCCGCGGTATCAGCACCTGGGTAGTACGGAACAATATCAACCCGCAGATCCGCTGTTTCAATCGAGTCCAGCGACAAGGGCGCGTGCCGGTGTGGGGTAGAAGTCACGGTGAGTGAGCCGTCCCAGACTCGGCCAATCGAGCCGGACACCGTTGATGAGAAAGCTGCCGGTGCCAGCGTGTGTGTCTTCCGAGTCCCCGCTGCGGCAAAGACCTCCCCGTCGAAAACGATGAGCACCCCGAGACCACGCGCGTCCTTGGAGGCTGCCACCGTGACCGCATCGGAGAAGTTGCGCGGCCCGTCTGCATCCGCCTCGTCCGCTGATCTCTGGGCACCAGTGAAAACCACGGGACGAGCGTCATCCTGGAAAAGGTCAACGAGAAACGCGGTCTCCTCCATCGTGTCTGTCCCATGCGTGACGACCACGCCCGCGATGTCGGGTGTTGCCAAGCCCCGCTCAACCGCCCGAGCGATTGTGAACATGTCATTCGGACTGAGAAGGAAACTATTGGTTCGGGTGACCTCGTGGACCTCGATCGTGACAGCATCAAGGGATTCCGAGAGCGGCGAGGCACGAAATTGAGTGAGCAGATCATCTGGACCGTCGACCGCTACAGACGAACCATTGTCCGCCCGGCGGGATGCGATTGTGCCACCGGTTGTCAGCACAAGAACTTTTAGCATCATCCTCGGCTCTTTGGAATCAACTCGGGCTCTGAAACTGACGGCGTACATCTTCGCCCGAGCCTCGTTAATCAAGCACGGTACCCGCCCCGTCCAATTGTGCACAGGGTCACGGGTTGCGCCGCCATATCCGGACCGGTTGATGTCTCAAGCGCCGGAAAATCCATTGACTCACTAGCGCAGGCGTGAGAAAGTTGGTGCAATCGCTTGGCTTAACCAGCGGGGTCGCGATAATGCCCCACCCGCCACCGGAAACCCGACTCTGGAGGAGGCGAGTAGTGTCCTATTTGCTGCTGGCTGGCGGCCGTGTCGTCAACAGTGCGGGTCAGATCCACGCCGACGTCTTGATCAAGGACGAGAAGATCGAGGCAATCGGTGACTTCTCGGCCTTCACGATCGACGGCCTCGACCGGGTCGACTGCAGTGGCCGACTCTTGTTTCCTGGTGGTGTCGATGTGCACACGCACATCGATTCACCGATGATGGGGACGACGACGGCCGACGATTTTGAAAGTGGAACCCGCGCTGCGGCGTGCGGCGGGACCACAACTGTCGTTGACTTTGCCATGCAGACGCCCGGTGACACCTTGCTGACATCCTTGGAGAACCATCACCTGAAGGCCGTCGGCAAGGCCGTCATCGACTATGGCTTTCATATGTGCATTACGAATCTTTACAAGGGCGCGACCGACGAATTCGCTGACATCATGCACTCGGGAGTTACGAGTTTCAAGGTGTTCATGGCGTATCGGGGCACTCTCATGCTGAACGACGGGGAACTCTTCGACGTTTTGCGTCAGTCCCGCCACGTCGGTGGCCAGGTGTGCATCCATGCGGAGAACGGCGATGTCATCGACCGGCTCGCGGCAGATCTCGTGGCCGCCAAGAGGACCGGTCCCGGATCTCACGAGATCTCGCGCCCGCCATCGACCGAGGTGGAAGCTGTCGAGCGGGCGATCCGGATCTCCCGAATAGCCGATGCCCCGATCTATTTCGTACATCTGTCGACCGAGGGTGCCGTCGAAGCCGTGGCTGCCGCGCAGTCGGCCGAGTGGGCGGTTGCCGGCGAGACGTGCACGCACTACCTGACGCTGGATCGTGCCCTTTACGATCAACCGGGTTTCGAGGCGGCGAAGGTCGTGCTGACCCCACCGCTGCGATCTGAGGAGCACCGTTTGGCCCTGTGGCGCGGATTGCGCACCGGAACCCTGAGCGTGGTCAGTTCCGACCACTGCCCATTTTGTCTCGCCGAGAAGAAGCGCCTTGGCGCATCCGATTTCCGGTTGATTCCCAACGGCGGACCAGGTGTCGAGCACCGCATGTCCGTGATCTATGGCGAGGGTGTGAGCCAGAACCGGATCACGCTCGAGAAGTTCGTGGATCTCACCTCTACCGCGCCTGCACGGCAGTTCGGGCTGTTTCCGAAGAAGGGTGTAATCGCACCCGGGTCTGATGCCGACATCGTCGTCTTCGACCCGAAGGCGAGAACCGTCATCAGTGCTGAAACCCAGAACCAACGGATGGACTACACCCCATACGAAGGGTGGGATCTGCCCGGTGCGATCGCGGCGGTCTACTCGCGAGGCGACCTCATCGCCGCGCATGGAAGGTACATCGGGGCGGCTGGCCGGGGGAAGTTCGTCGCGCGTGCAACGCTCTGACCCAGCGCTAGTCGGCATCCATCCTGAGGATGGTGCCAGACAGTACCCGGATCCCCGTCGTGATGTCCTCGATCTGCGTCCACTCCTCCGGGCAGTGGCTCCGGCCGTCACGCGAGGGAATGAAGATCATTCCCATCCGGGTCAGGTGCGCCATGTGCACCGCGTCATGGGTGGCACCGCTCGGGATCGGCATCCACGGCACCCCGATCTCGGTTGCCGCTGCACCGGCGATGTCCTGCACGTCGCGCGCTGCCTCGACCACGTCATTATCGTGTGTCCAGTCGAATTCAACGTCGACACCGGATGCCTGTGCGGATGCCTGAATCTCCTCGGCGAGACGGCGACGGGTTCCACTCAGCCAGCTCGCATCGATACTGCGGATCTCGCTGTGCATGGTGACCAAACTGGGAATGACGTTGGGCGAATCTGTCAGTGAGTGCACCTGGGTGGTCGTCGCAACGCCGTGCACCGGCGCGGAACAGCCTTCGCGTCGCACCGCGAGCACAGCCTGGGCCGCGGCGACCATCGCATCCTGCCGGGAATCCATGTCGCGGGTTCCCGCGTGGTCGGCCCGACCGCGGAAGGTTGTGACCAGCCGTTCGATCCCCGCAATGGCCGTCACGATTCCGACTGGAATGCCGCGTTGCTCGAGGGTTGGACCCTGCTCGATGTGCAATTCAACGTAACCGTGGATGGCCGTGTTGCGCGCCCAATCGGCCGCGATGGCCGCCCCGGGATCAAGCCCGAAGCCCGAGTAGCGCTCGCCCAGGCTGACTCCGTACCCGTTCACCCTGTCGAGGTCGCTCGACGTCAAATGTCCCGCCAGCGTGCGGCTGCCCAGACAGCCCAGGCCGAACTCATTCGGTTCCTCTCCGAGAAAATCGATCACGATGAGATCGTGGGTGAGCCGGATGCCTTCTTCCTGGAGGCGTCGCGCCGTTTCAATGCCGCCGAGCACGCCGACGGCGCCGTCGAAGCGGCCACCCGCGGTGACGGTGTCGGTGTGGGATCCAGTGATGATCGCTGGCGCGCCGGGCGCCGTGCCGGCGAGCCGGCCGATTATGTTGCCGGCGGCGTCGACGTGTACCTCGAGACCGGCCGCGCGCATTTCATTCTGAACCCATTCACGCGACTCACGGTACGGATCGGTGAAGACTTCCCGTGTCCATCCGGCGATTGCGTCGTCACGAAAACCGGAGAGAGCCTCCAGCTCAGCAGCGACCCGGCTGCCGGACGGCGTGAGCGAAGATACACCGAGCATGCTGTTCTTTTCCGTTAGATAGTGCTGCTGTCACCCTTGACGGGCCTCGGCCGCAGTCTCGGCGGCCTGGTCGGCCAGATCCTCGGCTCGGGCATGCACATTGGGCCGCATCCGGTTGGTCCATAGACAGAACAGGCCACCGAGGATAAGTCCAATCGGCCAGGCGAACGGTGCGAGTGAGGACAGCGCGGGCACAAACGTGATCGTCAGTGTGATCACCCCCGAAACGATCAGCGCGATCACCGAGTTGAGGTTGGTGCCGCGGTGATAGAAGTAGCGTCCGTCCGGCGCGTCACTGTACAGACTGACAGCATGGATCTGCGCCTTTCGGATCAGGTAATAGTCGACCAGCACGATCCCGAGCAGCGGCCCCATCAGTGCCCCGACTCCGCCGATGAACTGGTTGACCACGACCGGGTTCGAATACAGGTTCCACGGGGTGACCACAATGGCCAAGACCGCGGTGATCAGCCCGCCTCGGCGGAAGTTGATGTGCTTGGGCGCAACATTGGAGATGTCATACGCGGGCGAGACGAAGTTGAGGATGACGTTGATGCCGGCGGTGGCCACAACCACGACGATGATCGTCAGCAGCAGCAGCGTCGGGCTGTCAATGTCTTTCATCAGCAGGATCGGGTCTTGGATCGCCTTGCCGTACACTTTCACAGACGCCAGGGCGATGACGATCGAGACCACGCCGAACCCGATACCGTTCAGCAGCAGCCCGAGCGCGTTGCCACGGATCACGGCCCTCCGGCTCGGAGAGAGCCGGGTGAAGTCGGCGAAGTTGAGCATCGGCCCGGCCATGTAGGCGACGGTGATGAAGACCGCCGCGGAGGTGGCGACAAAGAGTGCCCCGAAGGTTTGGCTCGTGTTGGCCTCGTGATAATTCCAGTCCAGTGTCCAGCCGGCACGGTTCAGCGTCCAGATGGCCAGCGCGGCCATGGCGACCCAGATTGCCGGCCCGGCGAAGACCGTCAACTTGCGCACGGTCTCGATGCCACGGTGTAACACGAGCAGTTGCACCGCCCACAGGAAGAGGAAGCAGATCCAGCCCAATCCTGACAGCCCGAGAAAGTCGCCCTGGTTCATTGCTTCTGTTGCCGGCCACAATTTCACCACGAGGATCAGGATGACCGCCGATGCCAGCCAGGTCTGAATGCCGTACCAGAAGATCGCCACGATCGCGCGTAGTAAAGCCGGGATGTTTGCGCCGAACACCCCGAAGCTCGCCCGCGCGAAAACGGGGAAGGGCACGCCGACTTTTTGACCGGCTATCCCCATCAGATTGCTCATGAAATAGATGATCACGATGCCGATGCTCAAGCCGAGGGCCATCTGCCATCCGTTGATTCCGAGCACGATCAGGCCGACAGCAAACGCGTAGCCGCCCAAGCTGTGCCACGCCGACATCCACCAGGCGAACAACTCCCAAGTACCCCAGTTGCCCGTACCGGACCGCTGCGCGATGTCTTTGTTGTAGAGGCGGCTACTGTAGCCGTCCGGAATATTCGTCATCACCGACTCCTTGTCGAGCGCGAAACACTGGCTTCATGCCAGTCAGGTTCTGTGCCATCAAGGCGCCACATTGACCTGTCGACGACTACAGAAGAGTCACGCTCAACATGATGAGATGCGATTGTGCCAGCAGTATTCCGCACTCGATTTTCTTGCATCATATTCGGCTCTTCGGTCTTCAATTCGAACTCATGGGGCACATGATTTCGCGCAATCCTCGTTATTCACGCACGTTACTCGCACCAATCAGCTGTGCACAGGGCACCGGAAAGCTTGCTTATAGAACGTTTGGGAGCAGGATGGAAAGTGTGGGCGTTGCACGAAGACGCGTTGGCGGAGTGTCGTTGCGGGATGTTTCCGCAGAGTTTCCGCCGAGTGTTTCCGAGGAGTTCGGGCCGTGCGGTGACCGACGCGGAAGGAACCGATGATGACGGTAATCAAGGCTGCTATCACTCAGACCACATGGACTGGGGACAAAGAGTCGATGATCGTGAAGCACGAGCAGTTTGCTCGAGAGGCTGCTGCCCAAGGGGCGCAAGTGATCTGCTTCCAAGAGCTGTTCTACGGGCCGTATTTCGGCATCACGGAGGATGCCAAATATTACGACTTCGCAGAGGCAGCTGACGGGCCGATCGTGCAGCGTTTCGTCGCGCTGGCGAAGGAACTCCATCTCGTGATGATTCTCCCGATCTACGAGGAGGAACTCCCTGGGGTCTACTACAACACCGCTGTCGTCGTGGACGCAGACGGTACGATCCTCGGCAAATATCGAAAACACCACATCCCGAATCTCGACAAGTTCTGGGAGAAGTTCTACTTCCGTCCCGGCAACCTCGGCTATCCGGTGTTCAACACCGCCGTCGGTCCCATCGGCGTGTATATCTGCTATGACCGCCACTTCCCGGAAGGTTGGCGGGAGTTGGGGCTCGCCGGTGCGCAGATTGTGTTCAACCCGAATGCGACTAAGCCGGGACTGTCCAATCGCTTGTGGGAAATCGAGCAGCCAGCGGCCGCCGCGGCCAACGGGTATTTCGTGGCGGCACCGAATCGAGTGGGGACCGAGGACAACGAATTTGGCGACCTCGCGGTGGACTTCTATGGCTCGAGCCAGTTTGTCGACCCGAGAGGAAATCACATTGGCGAACTCGGCAGCCAAAAGCACGAAGAAGTCGTGATCCGCGACCTCGACCTCGACCTGGTTCGCGAGGTGCGAAACAGCTGGCAGTTCTACCGCGATCGCCGACCAGACTCATACACCACGATTGCCACGCCGTAGCGAATATTGCCACGCCGTAGCGAATACTGCGCGGAAGAGTCGAAACTGATCGACATCTACCCAAATGTTCCGGTCGTCAACCGGCCGCGCGATGCCGCAACATGTGTGCTCACCTCGCGAGCAACGCCACCTGCAGGGAAGCGAGAGTTTCTCCGTCGTCGAGGTCGGCTCCGAGGAGTGTGCCAATCATCGCGAGCCGCTGGTAGAACACCGAGCGGGACAGGTGACTCGCCGCCGCCGCGGCGGTGCGGTTTGTCGGATGCTTGAGGAGGGCAGTGAGCACCATCAACAAGTCACCGGCGTGATCGAAGTCGTATTCGATGATCGGCCGCAACGTGATTTGGGCGTGCGCTTCTACACGCGGGTCGTCTCGAAGAGCGGTGATCAGGCGGAGCAACGGTCGGTCGTCAGCTCGGTGAATCGCCAGAGTGCGCGTCAAGCCTGATACCCCGCCAAGTAACTCCATCGACTCCCGCAGCGAGGTGAGCAAGCCGGCCGGATCAGACGCGTTGGATCCGACCCCCACCGAAAAGCCCTCCGCGTCGATTCCCATCGTCGAGGCGAATCGGCGCACGAATCGATCGACCTCTCTGTCGCCGAAAATGCGGTCGGGCGGCAATGACAGGCACACAGCCAGCTGGTCCGAAACGTGAAGACTTTTGACGCGCTCCTGTGTTGAGTTTCTTCCCGCGATCGCCCGTCCGCCGATACTCGCCGCGGCCGAGCCGACCGCCCGGGTGGCGCTCGGAGGCAACATCTCTGACCGGCTGACCACGGTGAGGCCGACGAGGGTTCTTCCCTTCACGGGCAATCCGGCCGCTTCCAACCTCACCGTCACCCCGATCGAGGTGGCGTACCGTCCATCCAGGAGGATCTCGAGCAGGAGCCGGTGGCCGAGGCGGAGCCACTCGTCAGCGTCGTGATCGGCGAGCCGGCCGAGCGCGAGCGCGATCGCACCGTGTTCGAGTACGGCGACGCGGCCGGCGGGGTGCGGTTCGCCCGGTAGCGCGACCAGGGCACCCCAGCGAACGCCGCGCGCTTCAACCGGAACGACCAACCACTCATCGGCTGAATCCCCTGTGCGACTCTTGAGCCTGGCCTCAGAAGTGCGATGTGCCGCCTTCGACTTCCGCTCCCAGTCTTCGAGGACTCCGGCTGCGGTGATGCCCTCGCCTTCGACGGCGATCACCTCGTGACCGAGGTTTTCTAGAACGACGGGAGCACGCAGCGCTTGGCTGAGCTGGCGCACAATGAAGTCGACGGGGCTGCCTCGCAAGCTCAGCCCGGTGAAGAGCTCATGCAATTCGTCGCGTGCGCGTAACGCGCTGGTGTGAACTGCGATGATCCGCCTGTGCATCGCTTCGGTCACAGCAACGAATTTCACTTCGCGGTGCAACACGATCAACGGGAATCCGTGCCGCGTGCACGCGTCGAGCAGGGCTGCGGGGGCGGCATCAAAGCGCTGGACCAACTCGAGCACGAGGCCGACGGACCCGACTTGAGCCAGATCGGCGACGAAGTGTTCGAGCTCGGTCGCGTCCAATGACCAGCCGGCGCCGGTGGCAAGCAACAGTTCGCCACCGTCAAGCAGTTTGGCCACCGTCAGGCTTTCGCTGACGTGCACCCACCGCACGGGCGAGTCGAGAGCATCACGCCCTGCGAGCACCTCAGGCAGTGCGTCGAGAAGCATCGGCAACTGCAAGAAATCTCGCACCGTCGGCAACGCCGACCATGGGTGGTTCGCTGGCGGACGGTTCGTCCGATCATTTTCGAATTCCAGACGTTCTGACACCGCCCCATCCTCTTTCGCGTTATTACCATTGAAGTATGGGCATGCAATAGCCGCAAGGCAAAGTGTCCGAATGCGGCTGCCCGTCGAGAACTACAGCACGGGATGAGCCAGACCCGCAGACCCAAGGAGGTCGATCATGGCCCTAGTGCGTCACTTCATCAACGGGCAGGATTCAGGCGAGCCGGTTCGCACTGGCCCGATCTACAACCCAGCCACCGGGCAACAGCAGCACGAGGTGATCTACGCGTCTGTCGCTGATGTGGACCAAGCGATCTCGGCGGCCAAGGCCGCGCTGCCTGCCTGGCGTGCCAGCACATTGACCAGGCGAACAGACGTGTTCTTCCGGCTCCGCCATCTGCTCAAGGAACGCAGCACGGATTTGGCCGCCATTCTCACCAGCGAACACGGCAAAGTGCTCTCCGACTCGGGCGGCGAGATCGCGCGAGGGCTTGAAAACGTCGAGTTCGCCGCTGGACTCGTGCATCTGCTCAAGGGCGACCACTCCGAACAGGTCTCAACTAACATTGACGTGCATTCTGTACGGCAACCGGTGGGTGTTGTCGGGTGCATCACCCCGTTCAACTTTCCGGTGATGGTCCCACTGTGGATGGTGGCTTCGGCCATCGCGTGTGGCAACACCGTTGTGCTCAAGCCGAGCGAGAAGGATCCTTCTGCTTCGATCTTCCTCGCGAAATTGTTTCAAGAGGCCGGCCTGCCCGATGGCGTTCTCAACGTGGTGCACGGTGACAAGGTCGCCGTCGACGCGATCATCGACAGCCCAGATGTCGCCGCTGTGAGCTTTGTCGGATCCACGCCGATCGCGCGGTCGATCTATCGGCACGCATCAGATCAGGGCAAACGAGTACAAGCACTCGGTGGTGCCAAGAACCATATGGTCGTGATGCCGGACGCCGACATCGAGGGCGCGGCCGACGCCGCAATCTCTGCAGCGTACGGCTCGGCAGGAGAGCGTTGCATGGCCGTGAGCGTGCTGGTCGCGGTCGGCAACATCGCAGACGACCTCGTCGCCGCAGTGAAAGCACGGATGGGTGGCCTCGCCATCGGTGCCGGAACCGAGAAGGCGAACGAGATGGGTCCGCTGATCACCCGCGAACACCGTGACAAGGTTGCCTCCTATGTGGCCGGTGCGGCTGGCGAAGGCGCCACCGTGGTGGTCGATGGCCGTCAGCAGAAGTTCGAGGGGGATGGTTTCTTCATCGGCTTGAGCCTCGTCGACCATGTGACACCCGCGATGAAGGTGTACCGAGACGAGATCTTCGGGCCAGTGCTCTCGGTGGTGCGTGTGGCCGACTATGACGAGGCCGTGGCACTGATCAACACGAACCAATACGGCAACGGCGTTGCCATTTTCACGCGAGACGGCCGCACGGTGCGCCAGTTCGAGTTCGATATCGAAGTGGGGATGATCGGCGTGAATGTGCCGATCCCTGTACCGATCGCCGCATATTCGTTCGGCGGCTGGAAGGATTCGCTCTTCGGCGACTCCCACATCTACGGTCCGGACTCGATTCACTTCTACACTCGGGGCAAAGTTGTCACCTCCCGGTGGCCACACCCTTCCGAGTCGCAGATCAACCTCGGTTTCCCCAGCAACGACTAGGGATCAACAAGAACTAGGGATCAACAAGAACTAGGGACTAAAAATGACCATGGAAATGACGGGTCTCAGCAGCTACACCGACCGTCACGGTGCGAGGCACGAGTTCGGCGACCAGGCGGCAGAGCGGCAGGTGCGCAGCGATGATCGAAACCACGTGTTCCACTCGTGGAGTGCGCAGGCGCAGATCGACCCCATCCCAATCGCGACGGGTCAGGGATCAACATTCTGGGATTACACGGGCAAGTCGTACCTCGACTTCTCCTCGCAGTTGGTGAACCTCAATCTCGGTCATGAACATCCCGATCTGGTTGCCGCGATTCAACGCCAGGCCGGACGGCTGTCCGCCATCCAGCCTGGTGTGGCGAATGATGTTCGTGGCGAATTGGCGCGGCGAATCTCCGAAGTTGCGCCAGGCAATTTGAACAAAGTTTTCTTCACCAATGGTGGAGCGGATGCCAATGAGAACGCCGTGCGGATGGCCCGCCAAGTAACCGGGCGACGCAAGGTGCTCGCGATGTACCGCAGCTACCACGGGGCGACATCGACCGCCATCGCGCTCACAGGAGATCCCAGGCGATGGGCGAACGAGCCGAGCGACGGCTCTGTGGCACACTTCTTCGGGCCTTATCTTTACCGCTCGGCGTTCCACTCCTCCAGCGAGACAGAAGAGGCGCAGCGCGCGCTGGAGCACCTGGAACAGGTGATCATGCTCGAAGGCGCGCCAACCATTGCGGCAATCATCATCGAGACGGTGGTTGGAACCAATGGCGTGCTCGTCCCGCCGCCCGGATATCTGGCCGGTGTACGGGCGCTCTGCGACAAATATGGCATCGTCTACATCGCGGATGAGGTCATGGTCGGCTTCGGCCGTATCGGCGAATGGTTCGCGGTGGAGGCTTTCGACGTGACGCCTGACCTGATCACTTTTGCCAAGGGTGTGAACTCTGGTTATGTGCCGCTGGGCGGCGTCATCATCTCGCCCCGAATCGCAAGCTACTTCGACGACATCGTGTTCCCTGGTGGGCTCACCTACTCTGGACATCCGCTCGCCTGCGCTGCCGGTGTCGCAACCTTCGACGTATTCGAACGCGACGGCATCCTTGAACGCGTGCGCGATCTCGGTTCGCGGGTCATCGAGCCCGAAGTGCGTGGGTGGGTGGCACGGCATCCGTCAATCGGGGACGTACGTGGGAGAGGGCTGTTCTGGGCCATCGAACTCGTGCGCAATCGCGAAACACGGGAGCCGCTCGTTCCATTCAATGCCCGCGGTGCGGATGCAAAACCGATGACGGACGTCGCCGCTGCGTGCAAAAACGCCGGCCTCTGGCCGTTCATCCACTTCAACGGGCTGCACATTGCGCCACCCTTGGTAATCACCGAGGAGGAGTTGCGCCGCGGCCTCGCTGTCATCGACAAGGCACTCACCGTTGCAGATGGATACGTGCAGTAGCGGCTGTTTGACCGTGGTTCTGAGGCGCGAGGCAGAAGCGAGACCGTGGGCGCTCACCCGGGTCGGGGGCGCCGCCGCAGGATCAACGTGAATCACGTTTTTGACTGGGCGTCAATCGCAAGAGCCTGCTGATGATTCTGCTGCTCGGATTCGCGATCTCCAATGTCGCCGTTACTCTCTCGTCGTCCTACGCGGTCATCGTTGCCAGCCTCGTTGTCGGAGGCATTTGCGCGGGTGTGATGTGGCCCATGATCGCCGCCTACGGTGCGCGTCTGGTGCCCAGGGACCAGCAGGGCCGGGCCATCACACGCCCGGGCCACACCCGCGGTGCTCACGAACGATGAGCGCAGCGACTGCAGATAGCGGGAGGTGTTTCGCTGAGCACGATCTCGACGATCGCGTACGAGAATGGATCAGCCCGAGGCCATCGCAATAATCTTCTAACTTGTTCCACGGCACTATGGACTTCTTCGAAAATGTGTTCTATAATAAAGGAACAGAACAAGCTCGTGCCGGGCCAAAATCTGGAGAAGATCAAAATTGGGTCCCACGTCACCGTACGCGGAGCACGGACTGGCCAAGCCTGCATCGGCCGAATCTGCACCGCTCGAATCTGCACCGCTCGAATCTGCACCGCTCGAATCTGCACCGGCCGAACCAGTACCGGTCTCGTCTGATTCTCCCTCGCCGCTGCAGCCCGCGTCGCCCGGCACTGTCGTTGCGACTGGCTCAGATCTGATTGCAGATCGCCTGGCTGAGGCCGTCGCCGCCGAGGCCGCGGCCAACCGAGCCCATGCTCGCAGCTGGGCGGCACTGGCCGAGCTGATGCGGTTGGCGCGGGCGAATCCGCACCTCTACCTCCGGCCCGCCGGAATGGCCGAGAACGACGCACTGTGGTTCGCCGAAGAATCCGCCGCCTTCGACGCAGGACTTCGACTGAACCTGACTTCGGGGCAGGTGCGCAGTCGTGCTCACCGAGCGCAGACGCTCGAGGATAGGCTTCCACGCCTCGGAGCCGCGTTTGCTGAGGGCAAGACCACCGTTGCGCACGTGATGACGGCGGTGGAACTCATCGCCGGCTGGACCGATGACAGCGCCGTGGCCATCTTCGACGTTCAGGTCGCCGAGAGCGCGGTGACGCAGACCACATCCCAGTTCCGGGCACGCAGCCACCGGCTGAAGGCGAAGCTGTTGACCGAACCGGCCGAGATTCGCCACGCGCGCGCGTTCGACCAGCGCCGGGTCGTTGTTGAATCGGCCGATGACGGCATGGCGTGGTTGAACATCCTCATCTCAGCGCCTGACGCGGTGAGAATCGCCGCCCGATTGAACGCGACTGCCCGCGGTGAACAGAAGAAGACCAAGCGCACCGATCAGGGCTGGCGCTCGCGCGACCAGCACCGGGCCGACCTCGCCGTGGCGTGGCTCGCCGGCGACGGAACCCCCACGGCCGCCCTGGTGCGCCCGATATTGCTGGTGCCGCTGCTGTCTCTCATCCAAGAAGGTACTGAACCCATCGAATTGCGCGGATACGGGAGCATCGACCGGGCCAGCGCGCGGAGACTGTTCGACCGGGCACCATCCTTTCGCCGAGTGGGCACCGACCCCTTCAGCGGCGAGAAGCTTGTCTATGACCGCAGCCGCTACCGACCCACCAAAGCCCAGCGCGACTGGATCGCGATGCGCTTCGAAGACTGCATTGACCCCACCTGCAACAGGCCGGTCGACGACGTCGACATCGACCATCTCGAAGAATGGGCACGCGATCACGGCTCAACCAACGACGATAACCTTTTCCCGCTGTGCGAGACGAGCAATCGCCGCAAGAACCTGGGCAGGTTCAATTACCGACGAGAACCCGACGGCCGTGTCAGAATCACCACCCCGACCGGGTACGCCGTCACCACCGAATCGCCCCCCTTTTAGTGGTGGAAAATTTTTTGATGGTGGGCTTTCGCACTGTTGGTTGACTTTGCCAACCCTGTGCGCACGATGCTGATCTACTCGGCCGGCGGCTCGGCCACAGGCCCCCCATGCGCGCTGCGATAGTGGCCGACAACGAACCCGCCGCTGATGACAGTGAATGATGAAAAGCGCTGCAGTCGACTGGGCGCGCGCACGTGGCGCCCGCGTCAGAGGGCTATCGCCCGGTCGGTTGGTTTCACCGGGGACGGAAGTACGGTCTCCCCCTCGAGGTAGCGGTCGACCGCGGCGGCCGCGGCACGGCCCTCGGCGATCGCCCAGACAATGAGCGACTGGCCACGACCGGCATCCCCTGCAACGAATACTCCCGGCGCGCTGGTCTGGTAGTCCTCACCGCGCACAATGCATCCGGAATCGAACGGTACTCCGAGCTCAGATTCAACGGCTCGAGACTCGGTTCCGGTGAACCCCAAGGCCAGAAGCACCAGATCGGCGGGGATCTCACGCTCCGTGCCGGGCTTTGGAATCCGACGACCGTCACGATACTCGGTCTCAGCGACTCGGATTGCGCAGACCTCCCCCGCGTCATTGGACACAAACTCGACGGTGGAGGCCAGGAACATCCGTTCGCCGCCCTCCTCGTGTGCGCTTGAAACCTCGAACAAAAGCGGGTGGGTCGGCCACGGTTGGTGTTCTGCGCGCTCCAGCGGTGGTTGGGCGCCGATCGCGAGTGTGGTGACGGACAACGCACCCTGCCGGTGCACAGTGCCCAGGCAGTCGGCGCCGGTGTCACCGCCACCGAGAATCACCACGTGACGCCCTTCGGCGCTGATCTGATTCGGCACGAAGTCCCCCGCACCGACCCTGTTCTGCTGCACCAGGTACTCCATCGCGAAGTGCACGCCGGCCAGCTCGCGGCCCGGGACCGGAAGGTCGCGTCCCAAAAGCGCCCCCGTCGCGACGATGACCGAGTCGTAGCGTGACCGCAGATCCGTCCAGGAGATGTCGACGCCGATATTGACTCCGGCGCGGAAGCGAGTGCCTTCGGCCCGCATCTGCTCGAGTCGACCCTCGATGTGTTTCTTTTCGAGCTTGAAGTCGGGGATGCCGTAGCGCAGCAGGCCTCCGATGCGATCGTCGCGTTCGAAGACGGCGACCGTGTGCCCCGCGCGGGTCAGTTGCTGAGCCGCGGCAAGCCCTGCCGGGCCGGAGCCGACCACAGCGACGGTTTTGCCGGTCAGGCGGTCCGGCGGGTGAGGCTTCACCCAATCGTTCGCCCAGGCCTGGTCGATGATCGACTGTTCAACAAGCTTGATGGTGACCGGCTCTTGACTGATCCCCAGAACGCAGGAGCTTTCGCAGGGTGCGGGGCACAGTCGGCCGGTGAACTCGGGAAAGTTGTTGGTGGCGTGCAGCCGATCACTGGCCTCCTGACCCTCTCCCCGGCGAATCAGGTCGTTCCACTCGGGGATGAGGTTTCCGAGGGGGCAGCCCTGGTGGCAGAACGGAATCCCGCAGTCCATGCAGCGCCCGGCTTGGCGTTTCAGCACGGCGCTGTCGCCGGCCTCGTACACTTCGTTCCAGTCCATCAGGCGGATCGGCACCGGCCGGCGCGCCGGCAATTCGCGAGATCGCGTCGTCAGGAATCCTTTGGGATCAGCCACCGGTCACCTCCATGATTCTGGTCCAGACCGTGTCGCCATCCGGATCGAGACCTTCTTCGAGCGCGGTGGCCCGGGTTGCCAGAACCGCCGCGTAGTCCCGCGGCAGTACCCTGACGAAATCGGATGCGACGGCGTCAAAGTCCGCAAGCATCCGTTCAGCGAGTGCTGAGCCGGTGCGCTCGACATGGCGTTCGAGCAGGCTTTGCAGCAATTCGATGTCGGCGCGGTCGAGCTCGTCGAGGGTGAGCTCGCCCGACCCGAGGGCCGTGCCGTTGACCCGGTCAGGGTTGAGCCGATAGATATAGGCGACCCCACCAGACATTCCGGCCCCGAGATTGCGGCCGGTCGCCCCGAGAATGACCGCCGTCCCCCCGGTCATGTACTCCAGCGCGTGGTCGCCGACGCCTTCGACGACGGCGACGGCCCCGGAGTTGCGCACCAAAAACCGTTCACCGACGATGCCCCGGATGTGGAGGGTTCCTCCCGTCGCGCCATAACCGATGACGTTTCCGGCGATCACATTCTTTTCGGCCAGGTAGACGCTGTCCCGGTGCGGGCGCACCACGATGTCGCCGCCCGAGAGCCCTTTGCCGACATAGTCGTTGGCATCGCCCTCGAGGCGAAGAATGATCCCCGCCGGAAGAAACGCGCCGAGGGATTGCCCTGCCGTTCCGTGCAGGGTGATGTCGATGCTCTCTGCTGGCAGGCCCTGCTCACCGTGTTTGATGGTCACTTCGTGCCCGAGCATGGTTCCGACGGCCCGGTCGGTGTTGCGCACCGGCAAGTCGAGTACCAGCGGTTCGAGATTCTCCAGCGCTCTGGCGGCGAGGCTGATCAATGGGCGGTCGAAGTGCTTGTCCAGCTCATGGTCCTGGCCGCGCAGGTTGCGCTGCGGGGCATCCGCGGGCAGCGGAGATGGGGCCAGGATCGGCGACAGGTCGAGCCCGTCGGCCTTCCAGTGCTTCACTGCCTGATCCACGTCGAGAAGTTCGCGGTGGCCGATCAGCTCATTCAGGCTGCGGAACCCCAGCTGGGCCAGGTATTCGCGCACCTCTTCGGCCAGGAATTCGAAGAAGTTGACCACGAACTCCGGTTTGCCGGTGAACCGCGAGCGGAGTTCCGGATTCTGGGTGGCGACACCGACCGGGCAGGTGTCAAGGTGGCACACCCGCATCATGATGCACCCCGAGACGACGAGCGGCGCAGTGGCGAAACCGAATTCTTCAGCGCCAAGCAGGGCCGCAATAATCACGTCGCGGCCGGTCTTCATCTGGCCGTCGACTTGCACGACAACGCGGTCACGCATGCCGTTCTGCATAAGCGTCTGCTGGGTTTCGGCGAGGCCGAGCTCCCACGGTGTTCCGGCGTGTTTGAGTGAACTCAACGGGCTCGCACCGGTTCCGCCGTCGTGCCCGGAGACCAGGATGACGTCGGCCAGCGCCTTCGTCACTCCCGCGGCGACAGCCCCGATCCCCGATTCGCTGACCAGCTTCACATGGATCCGCGCCGACGGGTTGGCGCGCTTCAAGTCGAAGATCAGTTGCTTCAGATCCTCGATCGAGTAGATGTCGTGGTGCGGCGGCGGTGAGATCAACCCGACCCCTGCCGTTGCGTGCCGGGTACGGGCGATCCACGGGTACACCTTCGTCGGCGGCAACTGGCCGCCCTCCCCCGGTTTGGCACCCTGCGCCATCTTGATCTGGATGTCGGTGGCACAGCTCAGGTACAGGCTGGTGACCCCGAATCGGGCCGAAGCGACCTGTTTGATGGCGCTGCGACGCTCCGGATCCAGCAGGCGTTCCACGGTTTCGCCGCCCTCGCCGGTGTTGCTGCGCGCCCCGAGCCGGTTCATCGCGATGGCGAGGGTTTCGTGGGCCTCCGCGCTGATGGAGCCGTAGCTCATCGCTCCGGTCGAGAAGCGTTTCACAATCGTTGCCACCGGTTCCACCTCGTCCAGCGGCACCGGTGCACGGTCGCCCTCCTTCAACCGAAACAGTCCGCGCAGGGTCATCAGGTTGTGGGACTGGTCGTCGATGAGTTTCGTGTACTCGCGGAAGATGTCGTAGCGGCCGGAGCGGGTCGAGTGCTGCAGCCGGAACACGGTCTCCGGGTTGAACAGGTGCGGAGGGCCACCGCGCCTCCACTGGTATTCGCCGCCGGTGGGCAGACGCTCGTGAACGGTGGTGGCCGCCTCATCCGGGTAGGCGCTCCGGTGTCTGGCCAGGTTTTCAGCCGCGATCGTGTCGATCCCGATGCCGCCGAGGCGGCTGGTGGTGCCGGTGAAGTACTGCTCAACGAAGCCCTGATCGAGCCCGACCGCCTCAAACGCCTGAGCGCCGGCGTAGGAGGAGACCACCGAGATACCCATTTTGGACATGATCTTCAGAACACCTTTGCCCAGCGCCTTGATGATGTTGGCCACCGCCTGCTCGGGCGGCATCCCGGTGATCACACCGCTGCGCACCAGGTCTTCGGCGCTTTCCATGGCGAGGTAGGGGTTGATCGCCGACGCGCCGTAGCCGACGAGCATGGCGGTGTGATGCACTTCGCGCACGTCACCGGCTTCCACGATGAGCCCCACCTTGAGCCGGTTCTCCTGGCGAAGAAGGTGGTGGTGCACGCGGGAGAGCATGAGCAGGGACGGGATGGGCGCGAGATCCTTGTTGGAGTCACGATCCGACAGCACCAGATACTTCGCGCCGCGGGTGATGGCAGCATCGACCTCGTCGCACAGGGCATCCAGACGATTCTCAAGCGCATTCGGGCCCTCGTCGAAACGGTACAGCCCACGAATCGTTGTTGTTGTGCTGCTTCCCGGGGAGGCGTCGATGTGCTGGATCTTTGCCAGCTCGTCGTTGTCGATCACCGGAAAATCCAACACGATCTGGTAGGCGTGTTCGGGCGTCGCGGTGAGCAGATTGAGTTCCGGGCCCAACGCGAGCCGCATCGAGGTGACCACTTCTTCACGGATGCTGTCCAGCGGCGGATTCGTCACCTGCGCGAACTGTTGGGTGAAGTAGTCGAACAGCAGCCGTGGCCTGTCTGAGAGCACCGCGATGGGTGTGTCGGTGCCCATCGCACCGAGAGGTTCCGTTCCGCTCAGCGCCATGGGCGCGATCAGGAGCCGCACTTCCTCTTCGGTGTAGCCGAAGGTTCGCTGGCGTCGGGCGACCGAGGCCGGGGTGTGCACGATGTGCTCACGCTCCGGCAGGTCTTTCAAGTTGATCCGGCCGTGTTCCAGCCACGACTGCCAGGGTTGCAGCGCCGCCAGGGAATCCTTGATCTCCGAGTCTTCGATCAGCCGGCCGGCCTCGGTGTCGACCAGGAACATCATGCCCGGGCGCAGCCGCCCCTTGCGGATCACCGTTGCCGGGTCGATGTCGAGAACGCCGATCTCGCTCGCCAGCACCACGAGGCCGTCGTCGGTGACCAAGAACCTGCCGGGGCGCAGGCCGTTGCGGTCAAGCGTCGCCCCCACCAAGGTTCCATCCGTGAACGTTACTGCCGCAGGACCGTCCCACGGCTCCATCAGCACCGAGTTGTACTCGTAGAACGCGCGCCGCTCGGGTGCCAGATCTGCTTGATTCTCGTAGGCCTCAGGAATCATCATCATCACCGCGTGCGGGAGCGACCTGCCGGTGAGGCTGAGCAGCTCGACCACCTCGTCGAAAGATGCTGAGTCGCTGCCACCGGGGGTCACGATGGGCAACAGGGAGGGGATGTCGCCGAGCAGCTCGGACTCCAGCTGTGACTGTCTGGCGCGCATCCAGTTGCGGTTGCCCTGAGCGGTGTTGATCTCACCGTTGTGCGCGATCATGCGGAAGGGTTGCGCGAGCGGCCAGGACGGGAAGGTGTTGGTGGAATAGCGGGAGTGCACCAGCGCGAGGCGAGACTCGAAACGGCCGTCGGAGAGGTCGGGATAGAACGGTTCGAGTTGGAGTGTTGTCACCATGCCCTTGTAGACAAGGGTTCGAGACGACAGCGACGGGAAGTACACCTGGGATTCACGCTCCGCCTGTTTGCGGAAGCGAAAGGCAAGACGGTCCAATTCGATGCCCGAGGCGCCTGTTGCCGCGTTGGTTCCAATCAGAAAGAGCTGCTCGATCGATGGCTTTGCCGCTCGCGAGAGATCCCCGAGTTGTTCCTCGCGAACCGGAACAACCCGCCACCCGATGACGGCGAGGTTCTCACGCGTCGCAACCGACTCGATCGCCGCCTTCACCTCTGCGCGTTCCGCATCGTCGTTGGGGAGAAATGCGCACCCCACAACGTAGCGCCCGTGTCGCGGCAGCTCGAAGTCGACCACCCCGCGAAGAAAGCCGTCTGGGATCTGGGTGAGGATGCCTGCACCGTCCCCGGTTCCGGCGTCGGACCCCACCGCGCCACGGTGCTCCAGGTTTCGGAGCGCGTCCAGGGCGAGTTGGACGATGTCGTGGCCGGCCGTTCCGCGCAGCGTTGCCACGATGGCAAGGCCGCAGGCGTCCTTCTCGAATGCCGGATCATACAATCCGTGCTTTTCGGGCGTGGCGCCGAAGCGTTGGAACGGTTGTTTCAAGAACGGTTGTTTCAGGAACGGTTGTTTCAGGACCATGGCGTTCGACCTCACGAGCAATCGGGTCGGGACTTCATTGGCCCCTGTTCGACGGCGCCGGCCTCGCAGGCCGTGACGCGCCGTGCTGTGGAAACGATCCGCACTGGCCGCTTATGGCAAGGTCAGGACTTTTTCGCCTCGAACCCTACCGGTTGTGGTGGTTTCGAGCCATCGCTGCCTTCGAAATAAGAGTCCGAAATTTTGGTTCTCCAAGAGTACAACAGCATCCGGCGCGCGCTCCTGTGCGTCGGATCCTAGTTTCGGAGTGCACAGTGTCGCAGTGGCTTGTTTGGCTCTCCGGGAAAATCCCCGGTGCGCGCTGCCCGAAGAGAAGCACATCCCGAAGAGAGGCACTGCCCGGAGAGAGGCACATCCCGAAGAGAGGCGCTGCCCGAAGAGAGGCACTGCCCACCCGCGGAAGGTCATCGCGTGCCCGTTCGGATTCGACAGAACACCTCTGGTCACGACACACTGTCCACGTGAGATTTCGCGAATCGCCCGCCGTCAAGGTCGCCATGTCGATCGCGGTGGCGACGGGCCTGTACGGCATCTCGTTCGGGGCGTTGGGGGTGGCCAGCGGTCTGACCTTCTGGCAGACCGTGGCCCTGAGCGCCCTGATGTTCACCGGCGGCTCGCAGTTCGCCTTCATCGGCGTGATCGCCGGCGGCGGTGACGGCGCGGCGGCCTTTGGCTCCGCGACGCTGCTCGGACTGCGCAACACCGTCTACGGAATGCAGATGAATGCTCTGCTGGGCCCGTCGGGCTGGCGGAAGATCGCCGCCGCACACGTGACGATCGACGAGTCCATGGCCACCGCATCCGGGCAGAGCGACCCGAAGGAGCAAGAGCGCGGCTTCTGGGTGGCCGGGCTGGGCATTTTCGTGCTGTGGAACCTGTTCACGGTGCTCGGCGCGCTACTCGGCCAGGCGCTCGGCGATCCGAAGGCCTGGGGTCTCGACGGTGCTGCCGTCGCCGCGTTCCTCGCCCTGCTCTGGCCCCGGCTGCGGGCGCGTGAGCCCGTCGCGATCGCGGTGGTGTGTGCGCTGGCCACCGTGCTGGCGGTTCCCTTCGTGCCGCCGGGGGTGCCGATCTTGGTCGCGGCCGTCGTCGCCGGGGTCTGGGGCTGGTTCAGCCATGCGCCCGAGGATGAGGGCCTGGAACCGGATATCGAGCCGTACCCCCATGGATCTGACAGCAAGGAGCGGCGCTGATGTCACTGTGGTTCTGGGTGCTCGCCGCCTGCGTGGTGGCGTTCGCCACCAAGCTGGTCGGTTATCTGGTTCCGGCGCGGGCACTGGGGAGCAAGCGGATGTCTCGGGTCGCCGGAGCGCTGACCATTGGCCTGCTGGCGTCCCTCACCATTGTGAATGCGGTGGCGAGCGGCACCCAGCTGACGTTCGATGCCCGCGTGGGCGCCCTGGTGGCCGCCGCGATCGCATTGCTGCTGCGCGCGCCTTTTCTCGTGGTCGTGATCGTCGGCGCCCTCGCCGCGGCCCTGTTGCGGCTGGCGGGCATGCCGTAGAGCTGCCCAGCGCATTCATCCGCTGGCCGCCGCCCCCGGACAATGAAAGACTGGGTGCATGGCGACCTCGATCAAGACAGTCCCCACCGATGCAGACGTGCAGGCGTTTCTGCTGCAGGTGACCCCCGCGAAGCGTAGGGAGGACGGGCTGCGGCTTGCGGAGATATTTCGAGAGGCCACCGGTGCGGAACCGGTGCTGTGGGGGCCGTCGATCATCGGTTACGGCAGCTATCACTATGTCTCACCGGCCAATCCACGCACACACGGCGACTGGCCGAAGACTGGATTCTCCCCCCGCAAGGCCAGCCTGTCGATCTACGGGTTGAAGGATCTTCCGGAGGGCGCGAAACTGCTCCCCCAGCTCGGCACCTACACCGAGGGTGCGGGGTGCGTGTACGTCAAAAAGCTCGACGACATTGATGAGGACGTGCTGCGCCGCCTCATCAAGATCGCCTGGTCGCGCGGCGATGATCCGCGCCCGTGAAGTTAGCCCTACCCCTGCAAAGCCTGCCAAAACTATTGCAATGCGTGCGGGCGCTACGCGACGGCGAGAAACCCGCGACCGTGAGGCAGGTCAGACGCGGACGGTGACCGACAGCAGGGCGATACACTCGGGTAATGTTCTGGCTACCGCTCCGCAGGGGTTACCAGATGGTGCGACGGTTCAGCGTTCGGCTGTTCGCGGTGGTGATGGCCCTGCAGGTGGCAGTGGCCGCGGTTCTGGCCATCACAGACGCCATCAAGAAGAAGGACCGCGTCAAGCGGTTCGGTTTTCCGCATCCGGGATCCTTCGACGCCACCGTCGATGACACGGTCACGACGCTGTACACTCGTGGCGAGAATCTGTACCGCGACATGCTCGAGGCCATCCGTGGCGCCCGCCATCAGATCCTTTTCGAAACGTATCTGTGGAAGTCGGATGAAGTTGGGCGCGAGTTCCGGGATGCTCTCAACGACGCTGCGGCCAGGGGCGTGGACGTCTACGTCATTGTCGACTGGTTCGGAAACCTGGTGGTCCCGCGATCGTTCTACCGCTTCCATCCCGACGTGCACGTGTTCCATTTCCCGCCTGTGCGCCTGTCGCTGTTGCTGTCGCCGCTGCGCGCGGCCGGGCTGACCCACCGCAAACTGATGGTGGTCGACAACGAGTTCGCATTCATCGGCGGGTACAACATCGGTTCGCTGTACGCGACGGAGTGGCGTGACACGCACGTGCGGCTCTCTGGACCAGCCGTCTACGAGCTGAGACATTCGTTCGTGCAGGTCTGGAACCGGCTCGCGGGCCGACGCGCCCCTCAGCTGTCACCGCACAACCCCACGCCGTGGGGCCCATCGCTTCGAGCCATCAACAACATCCCAGCGAATCTGGTGTACCCGATCCGGGCCGTGTACCTGGACACGATCAGTCGCGCCCAAGTTCACATTCACCTCACCACGGCCTATTTCATCCCCGACGAACAGGTTCTCGCCGCCCTGATCGAAGCGGCCCGGCGAGGTGTGGATGTGCAGATAATGATTCCGGAAGAGTCGAACCACATCGTCGCCGACTGGCTGTCCCGCGGCTTCTACAGTGCACTGCTGAACGAGAACATCACTCTTTTGCTCTATCGGAACGCCATGATCCACGCGAAGACCATGACTATTGACGGTCACTGGTCGGTGGTGGGCACCACGAACATCGACCGGTTGAGCCTCCGGTTCAACTACGAGACCGTTCTGGAGGTGCAGGATCCCGCATTCGCCGCGAACATGGACCTCATCTTTCAAGCCGACCGCAAGAACTGCCGGCGAGTGAACCGCGAGGAGTGGGAGGCCCGGCGCCCCGTGGCCAGGGCGGTTGAGAGGGCCCTCGAACCCCTGCGCAAGATGCTCTGAGCCTCGTGGCTTTGCCGTGACCGGCGAACATCCGTCACCCCAGACGCTCTTGTCCAACGAGCCCGTAGCGACCAGACTTGATGCACCGGCCATTCCATTCTGCGACACCGTATTGCTTACCAATGAACCAGGTCCTCGTGATTCCAATCACAGTGAGTGCCGTACGGCCGACCAGCGGAAGGAACAGCCCATGAACACAACATTCAGCAAAGAGGAAAAAGCTGCCATGCGGGCGGCCGCTGCCGAAGCAAAGGCCTCGAAGCAGGGCGCGGACCTGGAGGCGGCGTGCCTCGCTGCGATCGCCGAAATGACGGGCACAGACAAGGAGTTCGCCGAGACCCTGCACCATCTCGTCAAGAAGCACACCGCTCTGGCCGCAAAAACATGGTACGGGATGCCGGCGTACACGAACGCTGATGGCAAGGTCATAGTTTTCTTCCAGGCCGCTTCCAAGTTCAAGGTGCGGTACGCCACCATCGGCTTCCAGCCGGACGCGAATCTCGACGACGGCAATTTCTGGCCGAACTCATATGCCGTGACCAAGTTGACCGCCGCCGATCAGAAGCGCCTGGTGGCACTCTTGAAACAGGCCGTCAGCTAACGACGTGCATCGCGCTGCCCGACGTCGTCGTCGGGGCATGCGCATTGAGCGCCAGTGACTGGCTGGAGCGGGCATTTTCGTTTCCGAATGCCCGCTCGGCTCAAGCTTCCACGACGCCACCAGATCGGCACCTGGGAGCGCCCTGCCCGAAGCCTGATGACGGTTCTGCAGAGGCTCCAAATCTGACGCCGCGGTCTTTTCCCTTGACGACTCCACAAATTTGGAGTCTACTGCTAGTAACATGAAAATCACACGCCCCTATGCGATGACCACGCGCGCGGCGTCGACTGAAGAGACCCGGCGTCGCATCCTGAACTCGACCCTGGCACTCAGCGCCGAGAAGCTCACCCTGGAGATCGTGCTCGCCGATGTGGCCGAGCGCGCTGGAGTGACCACCCAGACGATCCTGCGGCATTTCGGCAGCCGTGACGGGTTGCTCGACGCGGCGACCGAGGTGGCCCGTGCCGAGATCGTGAAGGAACGCCTGACACCTGGCGGTGACGTGTCCGCGGCGGTCACGGTCGTAGTCGACCACTACGAAGAGCGCGGCGACTTCGTGATGCGGATGCTCGGCCAGGAAGATTCAGACCCCCGCGTGCACAGCGTGGTCGCGCTCGGCCGGACAGTGCACCGCGAATGGGTGGAGACCACGTTTCAGCCGCGGCTCGACCGTGTGCCGACCGTCGACCGCGAGGCCGCGGCCGACCTGCTCACGGTGGCGACCGACATCTACGCCTGGAAGCTGTTGCGCCGCGACCGCGACCTCGGCCGCGCCGAGACCGAACAACGGATGCGCCGGCTGGTGCACGCCATCGTGAACCAGTACGAAGCGCCAGACCGAACCGCGTCAGCGGAACTGTGAAATAGAAGGAGATGAAGTGACATGTACAGCGTGCTGTTCGTCACCTGGGACGGCGGCGGAAACGTGCCGCCGGCGCTGGGGATCGCCGCCGAGCTGACAAGGCGCGGGAACGCCGTGCGCGTTCTCGGCCACCCGAGCCAGAAGGAGGCGATTGAGGCTGCAGGTTTCGAATTCGAGGGGTTTTTGCGTGCCAAGCCGTGGTCGGTGCTCGAGGCACGGGCGGGGGCGACGGCACCGTTGGCCTATGCCGCCATCTTCACCGACCGGAGGATGGGAGAGGACCTGGTCGAATCGGTGCGGCGGACACCCACCGACCGGGTGGTGATCGATGGGCTGCTGGTCGGCGCGTTGAAGGGCGCGGAACACGCCGGCATCCCCTTCTCAGTGCTCGTGCACACACTCTACGGCGTGATGTATAAGGCGCTCACCGCGGGGCCGCTCTCGCTGATCGCGCGCGGGAAGATGCTCAACCCGGCCCACCTGTATGCGGCGGCCGATCGCGTCCTGGCGGTGACGCTCGAGCAGTTGGACTTCGGTGAGCACAACGGCGTCGAGTACACGGGTCCGGTGTTGCCGGAGAACGCGAGTGAGAGCCACGGTGACGTGCCGATCGACGGCGACGCGGCATCCGACCCGGTCGTGCTGGTCAGTCTGAGCACGACGTACATCGACGGACAGCGGGAAGCGCTGCAGCGGATCCTGGATGCGCTGGGCGGGCTGCCGGTGCACGCGATCGTCACCACCGGGCCGGCCATCGAGCCGGCTGAGCTGCGCGTGCCGGCCAATGCGGAGGTGCTCGGCTACGCGGCGCATGCGCCGCTGATGGAGCGGGCCTCGCTGGTGATCGGCCACGGCGGGCATGCCACCACCATGCTGGCGCTGGCGCACGACCGGCCGCTACTGATCCTGCCGATGAGCCGGGCCTTCGACCAGCCGGCCATCGGTCGAATTATCGCCGAGCAGAACGCCGGGCTGACGCTGGGCAAGAAGGCGACCGTGGAGGAGATCCGTGCTGCCGTCAAGGTGCTGCTGCCGAACCCGAGCCCGTATCGGCAGGCTGCCGCTCGCCTGGGTGAGCTTGTGCGATCGAGGAACGGGGCGGTCGTTGCCGCAGATTCCATTGAAGCGGATGTCCGGGTCACGCAGAAATAAGGCGGCCGGCCTCGGCCTGGCAGTCATTCGCGCGGGTTCTCAGTGCCCTGAAGGGTATAGAAGTCGGTCAGCACCTGCCGCCCGTGAATGCAGCCAGGGCAGATGGCTGCACTGGGGCAGCGTGACGTGAATTTGTCGACCTCTCCATTAGCCCACGCAGAGCGCATTCAGAAGCGGTTCCGTGAGGTCAACCCGATTTTCGGCCGCTCCCAACCTGAGGTCGCCGCGATGCTCGGTTCGCAGCCTTTTTACGGCCCGGACTATTTACAGCCCGGACTATTTACAGCCCGGAGCTGAGCGCCGACTCCCTGGGCTCTAACCGCCCCATGCCGCCGGTCGAAATCAGTGGGTGAACTGTCGACCGGCCATGTCGGCAAGCCAGCACCTGTATCGGTCCATGTCCCACCCGTTCTGGAGAACGAGCTGCTGGTGGCTCTCGGGAGACCAGAGGAACGAAAGCGTCGCTGCGGCCGCTTCGACGTCGATCTCTGGTTCGGCAGGGGCCATGCCGCGCGTGATGAACAGACCGACAAGTTGCGCATAGTCGCGGCGACGACGGGCGAGCAGACCGTCCAGCGCACGGGCGACGGACTCGTCGGCATTTGCGGCGCTCAATAATTCGGTCCACAGCACGCTCGTGCGGGCGTTGGCCGTCGCGACGAATCCCGCGATCGCGGTCAGGAACTCGTCGTTGTCGGGGATCGTCATCAGTGTGGTGGCCACCGCACTCTCAGCGATCTGCTCCTCGCTCTCCTCCCCCGCGAAAGCCTGCTCGAACGCCCGGAGCAGAAGGTCGCGTTTGGGACCGCTCGCCTTGACGGTTTCGGTGGAGACGCCCGCTCGCACACCGATGTCGGCAAGTGAAGTTCCGCCGTACCCCTTCCGCGAGAAACAGTCGGCCGCTGCCTCAAGCACGCGACGACGCGTCGCAGCGGCCTGCTCCTCGCGGAGCGCCGAGCGGTAGATACGGGGAGAACTTTTCGAATTCATCAAACTTCCTATTGACTAACCTAACTGGGTGGTGAATACTTCAAGAGCAATGCCAATGTTACCCCTTTCGTCAACCCCCATCCATCCCGAGGATTTGTCCATGCTTTCTGTTCTTCTGGCCTCCACACCCGTACACGGCCATGTCACTCCCCTACTCGCTGTCGGACAGGCGCTGATCGCCGCAGGCGATCGTGTCCGCTTCCTCACCGGTGCGCGATACCGTGCACAGGTCGAAGCGATCGGCGCCGAGTTCGTACCATTGCCTGCCGAATCCGACTTTGACGACAGCGATATAGATGCTGCCTTCCCCGGTCGACGTGGGCTCCGCGGCCCCGCCGGCATTCGCTTCGACATGATTGAGATCTTTTTGAAACCGGCCTCCGCACAACTGCGTGCATTGCGCGCGGCGATGGCCAGCGAGCCAACGGACGCCGTTCTCGCCGAAAGCATGTTCGCGGGGGCTGCACTGCTCTGCGCGCTGCCTGCAGCTGAGCGCCCGCTCGTGGCCAATCTCGGCATCGTTCCTCTCGCCCTGAAGCACCCCGATGTTGCCCCATTCGGCCTCGGCGTGAAGCCGATGACCGGGCCGATCGGCCGGTTACGCAACGCGATGCTGACAGCGGGCGCAGAGAAGGTCGTTTTCGCCCCCGTGCAACGCTTCGCCGACGAGATCGCAAAGCGGGAAATCGGGATGCCCCTGCAACGCTTCTTCCTTGATTGGCCTGCAGGGGCCGACCTGCTCATCCAGTTCACCGTGCCGGAATTCGAGTACGTTCGCGCCCCTCTTCCCGAGACCGTGCATTTTGTCGGACCGGTAGCGCGCGCGCAGGCGTCCACCACACCGCTTCCGGAATGGTGGGATGACGTGACGAGCGCCCGCAGGGTTGTCCATGTGACACAGGGAACGGTGGCCCACGCCGACTGGACCCTCATCGACCCCACGGTGAGAGCTCTCGCAGACGACGACGTGCTCGTCGTTGTCAGCACCGGTGGCCGGCCCGTCGAAACCCTCGCCACCGACTTGCCCCCCAACGTGCGTGCGGCCCGTTTTCTTCCCTACGACAAGTTGTTGCCGCTCACCGATGCGCTGGTCACCAACGGGGGCTATGGCGGCGTGCACTACGCCCTCGAATACGGCGTGCCGATAGTCGTGGCCGGACGAACCGAGGACAAGGCCGAAGTGAGCGCGCGCGTCGCGTGGTCGGGAGTCGGGATCGACCTGCGCACCGACAGACCCTCGCCGAAGCAGGTCGGATCGGCCGTGCGAAACGTGCTCGCAGACGACCGATACCGCACACGGGCTCGGAGCATCGGTGAGGCGATCCGGAGGTCGCCCGGCCCGGCCGCAGTGCACACGATTCTCACCAACGCGATCGCCTCCCGGCCGGAAGGAAGACCGGCACTTCCGCCGTCCACGCCGTAGACACCCCTCAGCGGGCCTCCGGGCACACGGGTCACTCGTGTGACGGATCGCTTCGTTGCGCCCATTTTTCACGCACGGGCGGAATCCTCCGAATCAACCCATCACATCCATAAAGAAAAGAAGGAATCATGACAATCCCATCCACTGCGCTCTCCGGAGCCACCGAGATCGAGAACGCACCTGATCGCCCCGACCAACCTGCTGAGGTCAGCGAGATCCCGCTGCGTGACCTCAACGATCTCGCATCCGCCGTCAGCGGCACAGTGACCCTCCCGCAGGACTCCGGGTGGGACACCGCGCGCTCAGCCTGGCAATTGCTCGTCGATCAACAGCCAGTGGCGGTTGTGACCGCCCTCAACCGCCATGACATCGCACTGACTCTGCAAGTTGCAGCCGCTCTCGGCCTGCGGGTCGCCCCCCAGTCCACCGGCCACAACGCGGCACCGCTCGGGGATCTGTCCCGCACGATTCTGCTGCGAACGAGCGCCTTGAACCGCGTGCACGTCGACGTCGACCGTCGCGTGGCACACGTGGGAGCAGGCGCCATGTGGGCCGACGTGACCGAGGCAGCATCGGCGGTCGGCTTGACTGCAATCGGTGGCTTCGCGGCCGACGTCGGGATTCTCGGCCTACTCCTCGGAGGCGGCCTCGGCTGGTTCGCGCGCTCACACGGCGTGGCCAGCAACTCGGTGCTCGCCCTCCACGTCGTCACAGCAGACGGCTGCGTGCTGCGCGTGGATGCCTCCAGCGACCTCTTCGAGGCCATTCTGGGTGGGGCCGACGTTGCGGTGGTAACGGATGTCGAATTGCGGCTCCATCCCCTGACAAACGTGGTTGCCGGAGCACTCTTCTGGCCGATTGGCGCCATCCGCACCGTGTTCCACGCCTGGGCCGACTGGAGCGCCGAGGTACCCGAGGCCGTGACCTCGGTCGTGCGAGTGGTGCGTTTTCCGAATGCTCCAGAGCTTCCGGCTGCCTTCGCCGGACGAGCATTTGCGGTGTTCGAAGTCGTCATGCAGGCAGACCCGTCCGACGCTGACGCACTCCTCGAACCGTTGCGCGCACTCGACCCGGAATTCGACACGGTCGCGGTCACGGCACCGGATGCGCTCGCTGGGCTGCATATGGACCCCCCGACCCCGGTTCACGCGCTCAGCACCAGCGCCGTGGTGCGCTCATTGCCTGTCGCCGTGATTGACTCACTTCTCGACTCTCTCGTGGACGGGCCCGCTGCGGCGCTCACCTCAGTCGAATTGCGACAGCTCGGAGGCGCCCTCGATCGCGGGAGAACAACCGCGGTGAGTGGTTCTCGGGCTCTTCTCCACGCGGTCGCCGTCGTGCCTGCGCCGACTGCGTCGAATATTGCCGCTGCACTCTCCGGCCTGAAGTCGGTCTCCGATGCCGTGCAGTCGGTACGGTCAACACGCGATGTCAGCAGTTTCGTTGAAGTGACGACCGATGCCCACCGACTTTTCGGAGCACACGTGCACGAGTTGCGCGCGGCCAAGGAGCACTGGGATCCAGATGATCGAATCCATGCCAATCACTCGGTGTTGACCGTCCTCTGAACCCGGCTGGCCGAGGCGCTGAAGGCCCACTACAAGGCCGAGCTGATTCGTAACCGCGGGCCCGGTTCGTCCTCAAAGAGCTCGAGGGGAGTACTAGAAAGTGCCGACCGCTCGAAAGAGTGGGGGCTGGATGACTTACGACGGAGCCGCAGACCCGCGCTACGTCACCACGTTCTAGTCGGCGGCGACTTGATCTCCAGCCATACAGCGCCCTCGTTCCCGGCCTTCATGTGGTGGAGCACTCCGACGGGATGCCTGAAACCATCGCCGGGCGCGAGGTCAAAGGTTTCGCCGTCCACAACGGTCTGTGCGTGCCCACTCACCAGATAGCCGACACTCTCATGGTCGTGAGTGTGCGGGTTGGAAGCCGCATTCGGCGGCATCGTCACCTCCAGCAGAATCATGTCCTCACCCTCAGAGAGCACCCTCACGTCGACCGGGCCCGAGAGGGCGACTCCTTCGACCTGGGTGATGCGGTGGTGTTCGGCCCTCGCGTTCGGGATCACGATATGCTCGGCGGGGTTCAGAGCTTCAGCGTCATTCATGTGCACTCCTTGTTATTTTTGAGACATCGTCGTGGTCATGTTTGAGACATCGTCGTGGTTATGTTTGAGACCCCGTCGTGGTCATGTTTGAGACGTCGTCGTGCGAATTTTCCAGCGACAGATCGTCTTCGATGTCACAGGTTGCCATTTCGCGGATCAATTCCCGAACCTTCGATCCCACCTCGAGATGCGCCGGATGGGTCTGATACGCGCGGACGGCATCCGCATCGACGAAAGTCATCACGAAGCCGAGATCCCACGTTGTTTGCAGCTGCACGGCGCTTGGTCCGCCGCGCACCTCCGTCAACCCCGGCACCTGACCCTCCAGAGATAGCACGTGAGCGGTCACGAACGGACCGTCCCCAGCCTGTCGCAGATTCATGAGAACCAAATGAGTGATCATCAACCAGTCACAAACCTTTCGGAGACATCTTCGTCGAATTGGAGGTTCGGTCGAACTAGAGCTTCGGAGGCATGAAACGCATAGGTGAATACGCGTCTATGTTGAGATCAAGGTCGGTCTTGCCCGTGAGTGCGAGATCAGCCGTGAGCTTTCCAGTAACGGCCGACAGGTGAATCCCCTTTCGGCCGTGTCCGGCTGCGATGAGGACATTGTCCAAGGCGGGAGTCGCTCCGATCATCGGCAGGAGGTCGACAGACATTGGTCGACCACCAGCGAGGTCTTTGACAATCTCCGCACCTTTGAGAAAAGGGAACATGGAAAGACCCGTTTCGAAGAGCAGCTCCGTGTCCTCTGGCAAGGCGTTCTTTTCATAGAGAGGGCGGATGTACGCATCCGTGGGGCGAAGCCCTCCGCCCGGTGCGGGGTCGGGCGTCGCGGCAAGCAAGTACTCTCCGTTCGGGTACTGCATGACGGCAATTCGCTCAATCACATGGTGCTTCAAGTCGTGGCCACCCGGCACTCGAAGGATGTGCAGTTGGCCCTTCAAGTTACAGATCGGTAGAGGAAACCCCAGCCAGACCGAAGCTACTGGAGTCCAGGATCCCATCGCCACGACAACGGAACCGCTGGAGATCTGGGTACCGTCTGCCAGCCGAACCCCGCTGGCGCGATTCTTCTCCCAGTCGAGACCCAGAACCTCGCCAGTGACAAGCCGTGCCCCCATTTCTTTTGCCGCTGACATATACAGTCTCGACAGTTTCCAGCCATCAATCTGAATGACCGAAGGAAAAATGTAGCCGCCGAGAACGTTCGACCCGAGGAGCGGTTCTTCTTTGATCAGCTCTTCTGCCTCGAACCACGTTCCACCACAGCCCGCGGCCTCTAGTTGTGAACCGTTCGTGTCATACATTTCCCTGACGTGTTGCAGGGAATCCTCGCTGAAGGCGGGCGCAATGCTCGGCCGGTCGTTGAACCAATGAGGTTCTTCCTGAAACTGCTCCAGGTGCTCACGGTTTTCGCGGATGAGTTTGATGCTCTCAAGTCCGAGCGCGAGGTGATCGCCCCGGGAAAAGTCGCCACCGAACGCATTGAAGAAGCCGGGACCGTGTCCGCTCGCGCCTGCCGCAACATGCTCTTTCTCTACGACGATTACGTCAGCGCCGGCTTTGCTGAGGAAATAGGCGGCAGACGTACCAATTACTCCCCCTCCAATGACGACGACATCAGCGGTGAGTTTCATTGAAGACCTCTCTATATGTGGCGGTCCCGCAGCGGGAAGCTTCCTGCGTCGAGACAAGACACTCAATCAAACGAGCCAATTGTGTATACAATTCACGTTCTTTTGAAGGCTACGTCACTCCGCGAGAGCGCGTCAAGTACCCGACCGTGGCGCGCCTGAATTCTTTGATGGCGTCCGCGTTGAGTGCGCCGGCTTCCGCGTCATCGAAAGCGCTCGATGAGTCAACCCTTCGACACATCCCACGGACCGGAGTGTGCCTGGCCGCGGATCGAGCAGCGCGATCACGTTGAGAAACGCCCGGATTTGCTTGCATCGGCAATCCAATTGCGAGAGCCGCTCCCGGAGACTACCGTCTCCAGCCAGTCGACCTCGATTCAACGGCGTCGAATCCGGGTGGCGATCTGTCGTCTTTTGGCGTCGGTCAGCTGCGAGCCGAAGTCGGCAACGAATAATCGCCGGCGCACCCGGTGGAGCAGCAAAGGTCTTTTTACATTCCCGCATCAGCAGCACCCGAATTGTTCACAATATGCGACTGCGCCGCACGACTGGTCATAGCCAGGGCGGAGTCGTCATCACCTCGATCTGCCAGCAGACGCGAATTGCCACCTGACACCGATGCGTCGTCAGACTGCGGAATAGCCGCCATCCACTATGATCGACTGCCCTGTCATGTAAGCCGAGGAAACCGAGCCAAGATAAAGAATTGCACCGACCATGTCCTCCGGCGTGCCTTGCCTTCGCATGGGGATGCGGGCTTCCAGCGCTGTGCGAGCAGCGATCTGATCATCCTGCTGAGACCAGAACGAGTCATTGAAGGGAGTGTCGACCCATCCTGGGCAGAGACAGTTCGCGCGCACCCCAGTTGGAGACAGTTCGTCTGCGAGGGCCCGAACAAGGTTTACAAGGCCCGCCTTGGACGCACTGTAGGCGAAGGCGCCGGCGGTCCCGCGATAGGCACCGGTGGAGGACGTGAATATCATGCTCGCAATCGAAGACTTCCTCAGATGTGGTGCCGATGCTTGGGCCAGAAGAAAAGGCGCACGAAGGTTGACCGCAATGGTCCGATCCCAATCGTCCAGGCTCCAATCCTCCAGTGGCGCCACCCTGAGCAGACCCGCGCTGCTAAAAACCACGTCGAGTTCGCCCGCCCCAAAATCTACAGCGGCGGCGACGGCTTCGCGCACGTCCGCGGGCACGGCCAAGTCGCAGTGCATTGCGGCAGCTTTTCCCATGCCTTCTTCGCGGACGGCTGCGTTTGCCGCTTCGAAATCAATATCTGCGAGCAGCACCGAATCTCCGCGTTGACGAAAAGCCCTCAGCGCCGCGAGTCCTATTCCCGTTGCTCCTCCAGCGATCAATACATTTGCCATGAGACGAACCCTTTCATTCCTTTGTGTTCTCGTGTGTTCGACGAGCGTCCTTCAGGACCGTGCCATGAGGCTGGGGACGGAATTCCAAAACGGGTTCCTCGTCGCGCACGGCGACGTCGTACAGCGCGTCGACTGCTGCACGCAGCTTCGGGTAGGAGGCCGCCAAAGTTTCGGTCTCTTCCGAAGTCAGATCGAGACCAGAAGCAGCAAGCAGTGACACCACCGTGTCGTACGCCGAGATCATGACACTCGACCCCGTGACTTGGAGGTATGGCCGGTCTGCATACCGAAAGCATCCTGAATCCGGGAGGAACCGACGGGTGGGATAGCACTATGCCAGTCTGTTGCCCCTTGAAAAGCATCCGCAATTGCCAGGACGAGCGGATCCGCCATCAGGTCTCCGGCCACCTGCATCGCTAACGGAAGTCCGTCCATGTCACACCCTATGGGTATTGATATGGCCGGGTTACCCGTGGCGTTCCAAACAGGGGTATTGACTTGCGCTACAAGATCGTCGAATGACGCAATCGGCAACGACGGGGCGGTGCCTGACACCGTTGCTGAAATCACCGCATCGACCGTACCGAACAAGTGCCCCACGGCCTGCTGCCCGATCCGGCGCACGCGCTGGGCCTGAACAAAGTCAGGGCCGGAAACCAATGAACCAGAAGCGAGCGTCATTCTCGTGTCGCGGCCGTACAGATTCCAGTGCTCCTGCAGATTGCGACGATGATATGCAAAGGCTTCAGCCAATTCTCCGACCATCGTGCTCGTCGTGAGTTCGTCATAATACGGGATGTCAACATTGATGACTTCTGCACCGAGATTCCGAAGAACATCGATTGCGGCATCCATATGTTCTCGGAGTTCGACGTCAGCAAACGTGTCGCGTGCCGACCGCTCGCGCCGGTGCACGCCCAGCCGGAGACCGTCCAGTGTTCCGCCAAGCCGAGCAGAGATCTCTGGCAGCGCAGAACCCGGCTCGGACCCGTCACGTTCATGGTTGCCTGCGATCTGCGTCAGGATGATCGCGCAGTCACGGGCGCTACGAGCGATTGGCCCAATGGTGTCGTAGCTGAATCCGAGCGGTATCGTGCCATCGCGAGGAACCAAACCATACGTCGGCTTCAGTCCGGTGACTCCACAGAACGCAGCAGGAATCCGAATGCTGCCAGCAGTGTCCGTTCCCAGAGCTCCGAAGAAGAGGCCTGCCGAGACACCGCTTGCGCTTCCTGAGCTGGACCCTCCGCTCCACCTGGAGATATCCCAAGGGTTACGGGGAACCGGAAATCCGTGAGAGCTGGTGGGCAGGCCGATTCCAAATTCCATCAACGTTGTTTTACCGACAATGATGGCACCGCCAGCGCGCAACCGAGATGCCACCACGGAGTCAGGCTCATTCCCGACACCACCGCGTCGCACCGCACTCTGAGCGAGGGCATTGGTTTCACGCGTCACAATGTTGTCTTTGATGGCGAGTGGAATGCCGTGCAAGGGACCACGGTCTATTCCGCTGGCCAGTTCTTCATCCGCTTTCTCTGCCGCGGCGAGCGCCTCGTGATCGAAACGCGCCAGGAAAACTCCCAGTGTCTCGTCCAAGTCGTCGGCGGCGGCCAGCACTGCCTGCGTCAATCTCAAACTGGTCGTTTCGCCGCGCCTCAGCGCGTCTGCGACGGAGGATATCGACAGCATCATCGCTGTAGCCGGTCGACCGTGTTCCGGCGGCGCGCGACGTCAGGGGGTTCACTGAGGCGCATTGGAATCAGAGCCCGACGAAAGAATCGCTCGCATACAAAGACTCTGGTCATCAACCGCGGTGTCAAGGTCTGCGACGACCCTCCCGTGGGAGAGCACAAGCACCCGGTCTGAAGCGTCCCACACCTCATCAACATCCTGTGAGCACACTATGGTGGCGCAACCATTTCGGGCAGACTCCCGGATAAGGTGAAATATTTCGGCTCGCGCCCCAACATCGACACCGGCCGTCGGCTCGTGCGCGATCAACATTTGAGGGTTCTGCTCGAGAATTCTCGCGACCAGAATCTTCTGTTGGTTTCCTCCACTGAGGTTTGCAACTTTGCGGCTGGGGTCTGTCGGCGTGATGCGATATTTGTCAATCTGCTCTTTGGTGACGGCATCGAGCTTACGCAGATTGACTCGCGACATCAGCCGGTGACCTCTGATGTTGGTGAGCTCAGTAATCGCGAGGTTCTCCTGTACCGTGAGCACACCAGCGACCCCATTGATGAGCCGGTCCCCTGGAATCAAGCCAATCCCGTGACGCAAAGCTTTGCTTGGGGTCATGTCGTCCAGGTGAAACAGCTCGTCACCAACTCTCAATTCTCCCGCACGCAGCGGTATGTGTCCCACCAACGCATACGGCAATGTATCGACGCCGGATCCGGCGAGTCCCGTGATTCCGAGGACCTCGCCGTCATAGCCGTTAAACTGAGTGTCCCGGAGCGGCCCAGCATCCACCCGCACCGCGAAGGTCGCGCGCTTTTCCGTGTCTCCCACCGCGGGCGGAGGTGTACTGCCAAGGTCAGGCAACTCCCCCATCGCCAAGCTCACAAGTGAATCCGTGGTGATCTTTGGAGCTAGCAGCTTCCCCGCTACCTGCCCGTCCCGGATCACTGTAACGACGTCGCACAGATTCACCACCTCATCGAGTCTGTGGCCGACGAAGAGAATGCCCCAGCCGTCATCGCGGAGTCGGTGGATCGTGGAGACCACAGTTTCTGAATCGCTTGGCCCTAAGCGCGCGGTCACTTCGTCCAGAATCAAGACGCCGGGCCCGGTCCCGCCCGAGCGCTCAATATCGTAGAGCGCCCGAGCGAAAGCGAGTATCGACTTCTCTGCCTCAGTCAGGGTGGAAGCGAGCTTCGTGACGTCCACGTTCAGCCCGAGTCGGCCAAGAATCCGGTGGGCCATGTCTCGCCCAGTGCGTTTCTCGATGTGCCACAACGCTGCCGTCGGGTAGTGCCGCGCGAGAACATTGTCAACGATGCTGAGCGAGGGTGCGATACCAATGTCCTGATGGACGACCCCGATGCGTGCCGCCGCCAGATGAGCAGGCGAAACCGGCAAGTGAAGTTCTTCCCCTCCAGCGAACAACTTCGTAGTCTGCTCCGGCCGGTAAATCCCAGTGAGAATCTTGACGATGCTCGATTTACCCGAGCCATTCTGGCCCACTAGACCATGCACACTCCCTGCGTTGAGCTGAAGGGAAACTCCCTGCAGTGCATGAGTCTCCCCGAATGTGATTCGGGCGTCACGCAATTCAAGTAGCGGCTGGTCCGGTGATCCAACTGGAGACGGCACCCCTGCGGGGCTCAACCAGCCAACCCCCACATCTTCAAAAAGCCCTCGGTCATCAGCGTCTCGAGCTCTGGCCCGCCGTACCATTCCTGGGTACCAGCAGTCTTCTCATCGATCGTCAGTCCCTTCACGTTGTCCTGTGTGAACAAACGCAACGGAATCCAATGGGTCACGGGCGGTTCACCTGCCATCAAACGGAGCGCCTGATCGGCGAACGCCCAACCCTGCCATCCCATGTCAGACCCAATCTCGACAACCACATCTTTGCCTTCTGCGAGATCCTTCATCTGCGCAACGTTGGCGTTCTGAGTGATGATCTTGATATCTGTCCCAGCGAGAGCCGGGCGGATGAAAGGGGTCATGCTGTCGAAGTTGACAACGACGTAGCTGATGTTCGGATTCGCCACCAACTTGGCCTGCACGGTCGCTTGCAAATCCGTCGCCCACTTGGCAATGGGAACATTGACCACTTCGGCAGTGCAGGTATCACAAACAGATTTCACAGCGTCAACCGGGCCTTTGGCGAGCAACTCGCCCTGCGCCACGTCAAGCGTCGAGACCACAAGAATGCTCGCCTTTCCCTTGCCCAGCGTCAGCACTGCGTCGCCGAACCACTCGCCCTCTTTGGATGCCGAATTAGCGACAACGGCGGACGCGCCTGGAGGGATGGGGCTGTCGGGGTCGAGGTTGTCACCGATGATCACCGGAATGCCGGCTGCTTTCGCCTCAGCCATTTGAGAGCCGATAATCGCTGGGCTCGGGCCGTCCGCAATGATCGCCCCCGCACCAGCACCAATGGCCTGAAGCATGCACTGGCTGATGCTGCTGGGGTTACCCTTCCCGTCGCAGACCGACATGCCGACGCCGGCTTTGGCAAGCGCGCCTTTCATGACATCGCCAACAACGTGGAAGAACGGGATCGAATAGTCGAGAACCACGTACCACACGGTTTTGCCGGCCAAGCCTTTGACACTGAAGTCTGGGCCTGGTGCGTCGAATTTCGTGATCGCCTTCTGCGCTTCGATAAAGCGTGCCTCCGCCGCTTTCACTGCCGCGGCGACAGTTGCCGAATCGCTGGACTGTCCTGGACCGTTATCAGCGGGCGTGCCACTACAGCTGGCAAGAATTAGCGATGCCGCGGCCGCGAGGGCGATCACAGCCAAACGCGTGGTGCGAGGCTTGGTTGTCGAAACCTCACCGACTTCTTTGCTCTGCAGAAGCCGATTGTGGATTTTTAGCATGTTCGTTGCCTCTTTCAATTATCGCGTGACTAGTCGCGCTCTCCGGTGATTCGACGTCGTGCAACAGTGAATCCAGCGACCGCTAGCACCAGCGCGCCGCCGTAGAACACGTCCGTCACCCAGCCACTCAGGCCAAGAATTTGAAGTCCGACGATCCCTGTCGTGAGGAAGTAGATAGCGACGACTGTTCCCCAAACATTGAACTTGCCGATGGTGAAGACAACTGTGCTGAAAAAGGCTGCGGCGAAGGCGGGCAGCAGTTGGGAGCCCGACAGTCCTGGGGTTATCCCCCCCTGACTGGCCACCGCTGCTATGCCCGACAGGGATGCAAGGAGCGCACCGCCAACATATGCGCCGTAGCGTAGGCGATCGGTGTTGATTCCCACGAGCTTGGCGGCTTTCGGCGCTTGTCCGGTGAAGGTCATCTGCCGGCCGAGCGGAGTCGACTGAAGCACGTAGGCGAGGATGGCGGCGACCACAAGAATGTAGAAGACGGAGAGTTGAACTCCGAACACTCGAAACGTGAATGCAGCGGTGAACTCCGAGCTGAGTCCCGACAAAGTCTGGGATCCGCTGATGAGCGTTGCGATGCCGTCGATCAGTGTCGCCATTCCCAGTGTCATGATGATCGAGTTGAGTCTGAGCCCCACTACGAGGAACGCGCTGGTCAGCCCGATGATGAGTGCAGACAACACACCCAATGCGATCGCAGACCACAGCGACCACCCATAAATGGTAGTCATCGTTGCAATAATCGTTGAGGTGAACGCAGCGTTTGCCGCTACCGAAAGGTCGAAGTCGCCCACCACGAGTGTGGGAACGATTGCGATCGCGAGGAATACGAGGGGGCTCTGCGAATTGAGGATAGCAAAGAGGCTTCCTGCGGAAAGGAATGCATCCGGGCGCAGTGCGCCGAAGATGATGATGAATCCGATCCAGGGCACAAAGATCGCCACCCGATGCAAGCCGAGGCGGGAAAGCTGGCGGCGTACTGCATTGGGAGATGAACCATCTGAGTGAAGAATTGTTCCGCGCGACCCGTTCGCTTGGTGTGCTGCTGGATCGCCACGAGTGTTTTCACCGAATCCCGCGCCCAAGCTGGATAGACCTCGCACCGCAACACTGAGAAACGATGAGTGGGGAGTGTCCGAAGAAACAGCCACGGGGCCTACCTTTCCGTCAGCACTGCGATGTACCCTGCCTCGGATTGTATACTGTTCAATTTTCCAATGTCAATGATGACTGGCCAATGGATTCTTCTTTTATTTCGTCCACACCGGCGTCTTTTCTGCGTGATGTGGGGCATTATGTTGCGAACGCTTCCTCGGAGTCCAGTATCGAAGCGGCGGCAACACCCCGAGTACCCCTATCAAGACGCGACAATTGTATGCGATCGCTTGCCGAGCAGATTCTCGCGCCCCTCGGACGGCTTCGACCGCCGCCACCGACTATCCCGTCGCGCGCACCGACGTGTGCGGCCCCTCCGGCGACGTGAGCGTCACCGTCGCCGACATCGTCGCCGCGAGCGGGATGTAAATGTCGTAGAAGGTGGGTCCGACCTCTTCACGGAAGGCAAAACGGATGCCGCTCAACGGCGGTCGTGGTGGGAACGGGATCGGACCGGGCAGCCCGCCGTCGCGCCGGATGGCGGGCAGCTCGATCGACGCGGTGAGCGTCGGTCCGAGCGGTAAGCCGGGGATGAGGAGCTGGTCGCGCACCTCCCGGATCTCGCCGAGCGGTCGCACCTCGCCGATCCCGCGCACCTCGCCGATCCCGCGCACCTCGCCGGCCCCTGCGACCGGGCGGATCCCGCCGATCCCGCCGATCCCCCCGAGCCCGCCGAGCGGCGGACGCACGATGATCCGGCGCCCCGCCGAGACGGAAAGCACGAACGGTGGCCGCACGGTGCGGTCCTCAGTGCTCGAGACCGTGACGACGGCAGCGGTCGCCGACGCCCGCGTCACCGCGACGAGTTCAAGATTCGGCGGCGTTGGTGCGGTCCATCCGGCGACCGTCGCGAGCTGCACGACTGCGCGTCCGAGCGGATCGACGAGCCGCAGCCCGACGTCTACCGGCTGCGCCGGGTCGGCTCGCGTGAACCACACCGCCAGCGGCGTGCGACCCCCGCTGCGTTCCTCGCGCACAACCACCGCGACACCGACCGCCGGTGCCGGCGGATCGGCGGCGGCCAGCGCCGAGAGCGGCGCGAGGGATGCCGCGGCCATCCCGTCCGCCGTGAGCGCGGCGGCCGTCAGCGCCCCGGCCAGGTGCGGCCCGAAGTCGGTGTCGGCGATCGGAGCCGACGTCGAGGTGCGCGCGACGAGCACGCTGTGATCGGGCGTCACCGACTCGACGACGAGCGGATCGAGGTCGGGCGCGGTCGAGGGCGGAACGCGCACCGTCACGATGTCGGACTCCGGCGACAGCACGCCGCGCCAGCCCCGCTCGGGGATGCCGCTGGTATCAGGCTCGGCCACAACCCGCACGTACCAGGTCTTCCAGCTGGGGGTGAGCGCGCCGGCCCAGTGCCCACGAAAGACGGGCTGCCCGGTGACGAGGTCGATGTCGGCCGGGGCCGGCGGATCGGCCGGCGCAGTCGCCGAGGCGAACTCTGGTGCGCCCATCGAGTCGGCCCGGCGGGCCGCGTCGAAGTTGTGCGTGCGGTACACGCGAAAGCGGGATACCGGCACGTCGCTCGGCACCTCAAGACCGATATCCGCGCCCCCGAGCGTGATCTCGGGGCGCGCGAGCGGCTGGGCGGGCCGCAGCACGCGCGGCGCGATGAACACCTGCGTGAAGTCGTGGCCGGCCGAGTTGTAGGGCCACGCCGAGTCGACGCCGCTCGGGGTCGTGGAGGTGACGACGAAGAACTGGATGCCGGTGGAGCCGCGGGCGAGCGCGATATCCGCCTCCCGCCGGTCGCCGGGCACATCCAGCACGCGCCGGAAGGCGAGACGGCACTCCTCGGGATGGTCGATCAGCAGCTGGCGGACGGCGACGAGTCGCGCGCCGGGCACCACATCCGGTGCCGGGTCGGCGATCCCGCACCGCTCGCGGAGGTAGACCTCGCTCGCCTGCCACACCACGAACGCCTTGACGTTGCTCGACCCGGGCGCTCCCCACACCACCCGCACGTGCGAGCGGCCGTCTGAGTCGGGAAGGCTCGCGAGCGGCACACCCGGGAGCGGCATCGTCGCGGGGACGACCGGCACGGGGCTGCCGACCGACGCGAGCATTGCCCGCGCGGGATCGTCGGGCGACCACACCGTGGGAGTCTGGCCGACTGCCAGAGCGCGGCGCGCCCAGACGTCCACCCCCCAGCGGTCGGTCGCCGAGAAGTCAAGAGGCGGCAGACCGACGTGCACACCGAAGCGGCGCGGCTCGCCCTGCCCGGGCCCCGCGCCCGGCGCCGATAGGCCGTTCTCGTCGAGCGGGACGACATCGCACCCGACGCCCGTCGGCGCATCACCGGCGAACGAGATCGAAAAGCTGCGACGCACTGCGCCGGCCGGCACGGATTCGGCGCCGATCCCCGCCGGTGGAGGCATCGACGGCGAGGTCATCGGGTAGAACACCGCGGAGAACTCGACAGAGGTCGTCGACCGCTCGGTGAACTCAACGATCACGTCCACGTCGAGCGTCGCCGGGCACTGCACCGATCCCGTGTAGGTGGTCCGCAGCTTGAGGTTTCCGAGCATGGGCGGCCTCGCGGCCGGTTCGACACCGGAGTAGACGGTCTCGCTCCACGGCGACCAGATGCCGTGGACGTCCGACAGCGCGGCGCCGTACAGCTCGTGGCGTCCGCCGCTGCCGAGCGGGATCTCGGCGACCGGGTCGACGCTGCTCAGGAGAGTCGCGCCGGGCGTGAGGGGTGGAATGTTCGGTACGCGCCACCCGTCGACATCCGCGTCGAAGGCGAACAGGGGCTCGGCCACTCCCGTCGCGAGGGGGGTGCGCACCGTGGCGAACTGCGTGACGTGGACGGTGCCCGCGTCGGCGGACAGCGGGGGCCACGTCGACCGAACGTTCTCGCGCCACGGGGCGTCGATGATCATGGGCGGCTGGAGCGAATAGCGCGCAGCCACCAACGGCAGCGGTCCCGGGCTCTGCGCGTGCATCACGGGTGGGGCATACGCGGCGTACTCCCCCGCCGGCAGCGGAATCTCGACGTTCCACCCGGGCGCGCTCGCCCGGAACACCGGGCCTGCGGCATACTTCGCGGTGACGAGGAATTCCGGTGCCGGCAGCTGCGCGAGGGCGCTACTGCCGGTGCGGAACGGGTATGCCGTACCGAAGCCGAGTGCCAGGTTGGCGAAGGGATCACTCACGGCCGGAATTGACAGCAGCGGCCAAGGGGCGGCGTCGATGGATGCCGGCTGACCCGCACCCGGCGGGCCCGCGACCGGGGTGGGGCTCGTCACGTTCGCCTGCGCGTTCTCGGCGAGCCCGGGCGCGTACAGGCCGGCGATCCTGTCGAGCAGCTCAGCGGCGATTCGATCAACGAACGCGTTCGCATCCGGAGCCTGCCAGGTCGGCGCGACGACGCCGGACGGCAGCGTCGTCGACCATCCGACCGGTGGGGCGCCGCGGGTCCAGCGGTCGAGGGCGGCATCCCGTGCCGGCAGCGTCGCGGTCACGAGGCCTTGCTTGTAGCCGTCGTAGTCGGTGCCGGCGATGCCGGTCTTCGGAACTGGCAGCCCGACGTACTCGAGCGGCTCCCAGTCGGGTGCGTTGACGATGTCGTCGAGTGAGACGATACGGGCCACCGCATCGAACGCGTTCGTGATGAGGGCGCACGTCGCGCCGGGCGTCCGCAGTTCGATGTGCGCGGTCGCGCTTCCCGTGCCCGACGAGCCGACGGACGTGACGGACTCCTTCGAGCCGGTGCGCCAGCACAGGTGCACGACGACCGGCTGCGACGGGTCGACCACACCGCAGTCGATGACGACGCGCCCCGCAGGCGTGCCCCAGTCCACCCGTAGCGATCCGTCGCCGGTGGGCTGCGCGGTGACGTCGACCGCACGCGCATCCACCTGCTTCGGCTGCCGCCGCCACACGGTGAATACCCCGTGCGGCACACCGAGGTCGCTGTGGCACGCCCACGCCAGTCGCAGGGTGAGCCCGCGGGAGTCGCCGGCGTCCGGCAGCTGCTGCCCGTGCGACTTCGCCACCGAGGCCCAGTCGATGCCGACAGCCTCCGCGCGGAAGTACCCGGGGTTCGCAATGCGCTCCATCAGTCCTCCTCCTCCCACGGTGCGGCGACGAGCGCGACCGACAGCAGCGGCGTGCGCGCCTCGGTCGATCCCGCGGGTCCGTCGAGGTCGGTGACGAGGTCGACTCGGAGCCTCGTACCGCGGGCGTTCGGTCCGAGGAAGACGATTGCGCGCGTGCCGCCCGGGCCCGTCGCGATGCGCGTCACCGGGGCGTCCGGCAGTCCTGGTCCGGCAGGCGAGACCGCGGCCCCCACCGCCAGCCACGGCCAGGGCACGCTCGCCCAGTAATGGTGCGTCGGATCGGCGTCGGTGGGCGCGGCTTCCACCTTCTGCGGCGTCGCCCGCGAGCGCACGATCTCTTCGCTCGACTCGACGACCACCGCGATCGGCTGGGGCACCGCGTCGGTGCTCCACAGCACCTGCAGCGCCGGGAACGCCGGAACCTGCGGGGCACCGAGCCCGGCTCGCTCGAACGCGTCGTCGAGCACCGTGCCCGGTACGCTGCCGACGAGCGGGGCGAGCGCCGAGGGTGTGAGGATGCCGCGGCCCTCGCCGCGCGAGCTGCCCACGAACGACGCGAGGTCGGCGGCATCGGCGAACCGGCCCGTGCGGAACGGGACCCGGTACACGATGTCGCCCGTGCCTCCGGCGCCCTTCGTGCGCGCGTGCACGTCCAGCAGGTACTCGGTGAGTGGCTCGAACACGTACGGCAGTGTCACCGTGAACGTGCTGTGGTCGAACCGCGACCCGTCGAGGCATCCGAGGTGCACCGCGAGATCCTCGGCGGCCTCGCGCCAGGGCGACGTGACCCCGTACGGATCGACCGCGGTGGCGTAGGCCGACCCGCCGACCAGCGGCACCTGGGGGACGGGATCATCGGGCTGGTCGGCGAGTCGGGGGTGGATGCCCGAGGAGGAGTGCACCACGGCATAGAGCTCGAGGTCATACGCATCGAACAGTGCCGCCACACGCTGCGACGAGAAGGTGAGGCTCACCCCGGCGTGTGTGAAGACCCCGGTCTCGTCCTTCGCGGGAATGGTGCCGAGCACCCAGGGCGAGAGGTCGGATACGACGTCGGAGGGCGCGTTCGCCTTCGCCTTCGTGTGGAAGCGGAAGCTCTGCGTCTTGGTCGACGTGTGGTCGTTCGGAAGATCGGCGGGCATCAGCGTCGGAGCGGGAGGCTGACCCTGTGGTGGGCTGTGGTCGTCGCCCGTGACCGGCACCCAGGTCGCCTGCCAGTCAGTCTCGACGGCGTACGTCGTGTCGGGCGTCAGCAGCGGCTCGCTGCCGACCGCCTGCGAGAGGGCCGTGTTCAGCGCCTGCTGATCGTTGTTCAGTGTGGTCATGTCCCAGTCATACCGACGGGCATCGGAGGCGAGCAGCGCCTCGACCGCGACGACGTAGTAGGCCGGGAACGGTTCCTTGCTGCGGCGGCGGTCCCAGCCGGTCACGACGTGCGCCGCCTTGCCGCCGAGTCCGTCGAGTCGCACGTACACAGCCACGAGCTTCTCGGTCGAGATCAGCCGCCCGGCGAGGTGCCCGGCCCGGCTCACCAGATCGGCCCACGGTCCTCCGGCGTCGAGCCAGCGGCCCGGGAGCGGGACGGGCGATGGCACCAGATCCAGGCCGTTCACGCGGTGCGCCTCGATCTCGGACCCGTCGGCCGTGCGCGCCGACACCGTCAGACCGTACTCGAGGCCGATCCGCGGCATCAGCATCAGTACGCCGAAGTCCTCGAAGCCGTCGGCGTCCCCCAGAGCGCCCGCCGTGAATGCGACGGCGTCGGCGAGCGGATCGGGCGTGAACCCGGATGCCGCCCAGGTCTCCTCGACGAGCTTCTGCGCCAGCTCGTCTCCGCCCGGGGCGGGTTCGGCGAGATCGTGGATCGGCGAGCGCAGCAGCTCGCCGAAGCATCCGGCATCCTGCACGATTTGGCGCGAACCCGTCGCCGCCGCAGCGTGTGCGAACGCCGACACGGTTGTGGGGTCCCACGCCGTCGCCTGCCGCGCGGCGGGAAAGTCGTAGAGCGACCCGCCGGCAGCCACGTGCGCGTCGAGGTCGGTGAACGCCGTTGCGCCGGTGAGCCAGCCGCGCGCACTGAACCCCGTCGTCTGTTCGTTCGACCACTGCGCGAGCGAGGTCTTCGGGTCGCGGATCGACGGGTTGTAGCAGGCCACGGCATCGCCGAGCACGATGGCCGGGTCGGTGCCCTGCAGGGCGTCGACTGCGGTTACGATCCGCCATGGCTCGGTCACGGTCATCCGGGTGCGCACCGGAGTGGTCCGGATGGTGCCCGGGGCGTCCGGCCAAGCGATGCCCGTGAGGACCCACCCCGTGGGGCTCGGCCCGAGCGGCTGCTCGTCGAACGTCCACAGCACGCTTGCCGGCTCGGCCGCCGTGCTGCAGATCGTGCCCCACCGATGGTCGACGGTCGTGGTCAGCGCCTCGCCATACGGCACGGCGGCCGGATGCGGATCGGGCGTCCAGTTCAGCAGTGCCAGCTGCAGCGACGTCGCCTGCGCGTCGTTCTTCTGCACCCACCACACGCTTGCCGCCGACCCGCCGGCCGGCGTGGGCGGGATGAGCCCGCCCCCGGTGAGCCGCACGGCGGTGACCTCGTACCGCCACCAGTAGTCGCCGAGCTGCATCCACGGGTTGGCGGGGGCGCCCGCGTACGAGCCGAGCACCCCGCCGAGGATGTTCGCCTGGTCCGTCTTGGCGAGGGTGAGGAACGACAGCACGGGGATCGCGTCGATCGGCACGTCGACCGGCGCGTCCCCGCTCTCGGCGGCCTTCGCGAGCACGCCGTCGATGGGTTCGCCGACGGCCGCTCCCTCAAGCAGCACGTGGATCGTGCGCGTTACAAGTCCGACGCCGGTGACGAGGTCCTGAACGGGCGGCGGCTCTTTGCCCGGCTCGGTCCCGATGGTGAGTTCGACGGAGCCCTCGACGCTGAAGAAGAAGAAGTCGACCTTGCCGTGCACCTCGCCGTGCACGTACAACTGGCCGGTCGCATCCTTATAGATGATGACGAGCTTGGCGCTGGCCGAGATACTGATGATCCACAGGCGCAGCTCGCCGCTGACCTCGATGATTCCGCCGACATACAGCGGGTCTGGCGAGAACAGCGCGTCGAAGCCGGCGGCCGCCTTGAAGTAGAGGCCGATCGCCTCGCTGCCCATCAGGACGGCCTCGATGTGGAAGCCGGCGGCGAATACCAGGCCGTCCGAGCTGAGCGGCGGGTGGGTCGGCAGGCTCAGCCCGTCGCCGTGCACCTCGAGGTAGCCCGAACCGGTGAACGAATCGAACACCGTGACGGTCACCGGGTGGTCGTAGTTACCGAGCTCGACGTACCAGTGCGACGTGTTGTTCGTATCGAAGAAGGCGGTGACGGGAACCTTGATCGACAGGAGCACCCCGATCGCGTACTCGATGCGGAGCGCGACGAGCACGCTCCCGCGGCCGAAGTCGAGGTCGATGACGGCGATGATCGTCGCGCTGGTGTCGCCGCCGAGCTCGGGCAGGGTCGGGGCGAAGACGTTGGCGAGGGCGAGCAGCGTGATGTCGGGGCCGGGGGTCGAGATCAGCAGCACGCCCTTGAGGTTGAGGGTGAATCCGCCGTCGGCTGTGCCGAGCACGAGGCCGGCGCCGAAAGAATACGCGTCCTTCTGATAGTGCCACGCCTGGTCAGTGAACAGGTCGTCGTTCTTCAGGTGCGTGATGGCCCAGTCGAGCGCCGGCAGTTCGGCGGTCTCGTCGTAGCTGCGGGAGAAATTGATGCCCATCCCGCCGAGGAATCCGTAGATGCCGAGGCCGGACGCGCCGAGCAGGATCGGCGCGGGGAATTCCACCGCGGCGCCGAACAGGATGCCGATTGCCGGTCCGCCGTCGGGGTCGGGGTGAATGGTGAGGGTGGCCGAGATGCGGATGTTGACCGATGTCACCGAGACGTCGAAGCCACCGCTGATCTGGGTATCCGAGATCGCGACGTACCCGGTGCCGTGCAGGACGCCCGGCACGTCGAGGGTGGCCGACAGGCGCGAGATGCTGATGTCGGGGGCGCCGCTGCCGTGGAAGTCGGCGCGCACGGTGGCGGTGTCGATGGTGACGATGCCGAGCTCGAGCCCGATGCCGAACTGCACTTCGACGAACATCGGGTTGTCGCGGCTGACTTTGAAGCCGAAGATGCGCAGGATCTCGTCGAGCGGTGGCGTCGCGGCGAGCGAGCCGTCGGGCGCGTCGATCGTGTAGCCCTTGGCCGGGTCGAAGACGGCGAGCGGGCGGAAGTCAGGGTTCGCCGCGCTTCCCCATTCCCCGGCCACCCCGATCGCCTTGTACCGAGCGCTCATGGGCTTGCCGTCGACGGTGCGGATGATCTTGAGGTCGAACGAGAAGGTGGTCTCGACGTCGAAGAAGACGGCGACTTTGCTGCCCGCCGAGGCATCCCCCGTCGATCCGTCCGCGCTGACGATCCCGTCGGCCACGACCAGTTCGCCGCCGTAGAGCGTCAGCTTCTGCGTCTCGAGCACACCCGCCGCCCCGATCGCGACGGCCCCGAGCGCCACGACGCCCCCGCCGGCGGGCGAGAGGCTGCTCGCGGCGGCCGTGAGCGGGGCGAGGACCGCGAGCGCGCCGACGGCGTCGAGGACGAGATCGGGGATGCCGTCGCCACGTTTGCGTTGATAGAGGCCGTCCTTGTCCTTGTCGTGGGCGCGGAACTCGGCATCCACCTCCCACGACTGGCGGTCTTCGCTGATCCGCAGCCGCACGAGGAAGTCGACGATGCCGTCCGCCGGGTTGTCTTCGTGCTGGACATCGGTGAGCCCGAGTCCGGGCTTGCTCTGATCGGCCGCCTTGGAGAGGTCGAACTCGCCCCACACCTCGGCGCGGATGAAGGTGTCGCGCAGGATCTCGACGCGTACGCCGATGCGGCGGAAGCAGCTGGGCTGCGGCTGCTTGGTCGGGGTCACGTCCTTCTGGGTGTTGTCGCCGCCCCACTCCTGCCGCGTGACATCGAGGTTCCCGGTGATGTTCGCGGCCGGTGCGCCCGGGGCCCACGCCCGGGCGAGCCACCAGAAGCCGTCGGTCTCGGCCGGCGGTGCGGGAGTCGTAGGCGGGGGTGAGGTGTCGGTTCGGGGGTTCGTGCCTGCGTGCGCGTTGGTCGCCCCAAACGCCGTGCCCGCCTTCGCCTTGCTGAACCCGGCATCATGCAGGATCCCCAGCGCCGCCTGCAGGCGGCGATTGCTGAGGTCGTGGTTGTACTGGGTCTGCTCGTTCTCGTACGATGCGTACCCGTCGACGGTCAGTTCGGTGTCGTGGTCGAGGTAGGTTGCGAGGTCGGTCGCCGCCGCGATGTAGCTGCGGGATGCCGCGTGCTGGTCGCGCGCGGGCGACTTCTGGTCGCGGGTGTTGACGGGGTTGCGCGCCCAGGTGGGCGTGGCGAGCTCGGCGGGTTTGGGGTGGTCGAAGACGAAGTAACAGTCGCTCACCACGGCGGTGCCTCCGCTGACGGTGACCGCGAGCTGGCTGGAGAGCGGATGCGTCGGGGTGAGCGCCGAGACATCGAGCGTCACCTGAGACTTGTCGCTGTCGCCGATGATCGGAACTGTCGAGCTCGTCCACGCGATCGTCGCGGTCACGGGTGGGGCCGGTTCGAGTCGCACGACGGCCGGATCGAGCGAGTCGGCGACCATCCGATACGGCACGAGGGCGCTCGTCGGCGTGATCGAGAGCGCGGTGACTGCGCTGGCTCCGCCTCCGGCCGCGGAAGTGTCGAGGGTGGTCGTGACGGTGAGGTGCTTGGTGATGCCGGCCGCGGCATCCACGACCGTGATCTGGATGGTGGTGCCGTCGGCGTCGGTGGTGATGTTCGCGCGGGTTCCCATCACGACCGACGCGTTATCGGGGGCGATCGTGACCGTGTTCGAGCCTGACCCGCCGTGGGTGTCGACGAACAGCGTCGCGTCGGCGGGCAGGGTGGCGGTGCCGTGGGCGGGGTCGGCGGTCGGGTCGGCGATCGTGACAGGGATGTACTTCCCCGCCTTCGTCAGCACGTGTGCCGATACGGTGAGCTGGGCGATGTTCACCACTTCTGCCTCGAAGATCGCGGTGAGCCCGGCGCTGGCGCCGACGCCGATGTACAGGTCGCGCGCGGCGGCGGTGATGTAGAGGTCCTCGAGCCCGGGTGGCTGCACGAACACCCGCACCTCGGGCAGGTAGAAGCCCTGCCACGCGTTGGGCATAGCCCGTGCGCCGGCGGGGAGCCCCGATGGGCCGGCTTCCGAACTCAGGTCGAGGACGGCCGCACGGAACCCGATGCCCACGGTCGCTTCGGGGCCGACGGTCGCGTAGGGCGGCTCCATCCGGACAAGGTCGTAGATCTTGTCGACGGGGTTGCCGGTGGTCGACGCAGAGAGGAAATCGAACTGCACCGACTGGCCCGACAGCTGCATGAGCCGCAGTTTCAGCCCACCGACGACCATCGACACGTGATCGATGCTGGGGTCGGGCAGCAGCCGGGCATTGGGCGCGTCGTATTTGGCGGGGCTGAGGAACGGCAGGTGCACTGCCACGATGGGGCTCGTCAGGACGACGCGCCAGCCGCCGTCATCGGAACCCGAGGTCTGGTGCAGCCCGATCTCGATCGTCAGGTTCGGGTCGCGGAACTCGATGGGCGTTCCGCCGCCGGGGATGCCGCCGAATCCGGCGAGCGTCAGCAGGCTGTCTGCGCGGTAGGTCTTGGTCCAGACCTTCCAGTCGCCGTCGGTCGTCGGACCGGTCGCGCCGCCCGCCTTGAGAGCATCCTCCAGCACGGAAAGGGCACCGCCGTTCTTGGCGGAATCCGGCAAATCATCCCACTGTGTCACGACGCGCCTCCGGGGCTGCGGTGAACGAGGTGTTTCTGGCCTATCACAGTCTAGACCCGAGCGCAAGGCTGGACAAGGGCAACGGTCCGTGACGCAACCACGTGGGACGGTGCGCCGGGCTGCCGTGCGCTACATCGGGGGCGGGGCGATCTCGCCGGTGTACATGCCGTAGGTGGTGTTCGCCGCGGCCTTCGCGACCGCGGGGTCGGCTCCCGAACGCTCGTGCACGTCGGCCCAGGCATCCGCCGAGGCGCGCATGAACGCCTTGCCTTCTGGACTTGCGACCCACGCCTCGGCCTTCTCTGGCGTAATCCCGTCCTGACCGCCGGCGTAGTACTGCGCGAGGCCGAGCAGTCCGGAATCCCAGCCCATTCCCGTTGCGGATGGCCCGAACTGCTCCCAGAAGCCCTCCGGAATGCTGTCGACCGCCGCAACATTTTCGAGCTCGAAGCGGGTGGATGTCGCATCCACCGCCGTCAGCCGAATGTGCACGATCGCGGGCTCACCCTGGCCCATGCCCCAGGTAACCGAGTATTCGGCAAAGCCTCCACTCGGCGGAACGCAGTGGCGGATCTCGCCGCCGGCGTTCCCCTCCAATTGATACCTGCCGCCCACCCGCAAATCGCCGGTGATCGGCAAGAACCAACGAGGGATGCGATCGGCCGAGGTCACTGCATCCCACACATCCTCGATCGGGGAGGGGTAGGTCTGACTGAGTGTCTGCACGTATGAGCGCACGCCGTCCACATCTTTGGTCTCGAGCCCGCGTTCGACGGCGTCGATCTGGGCATATACGTTCACCATGTCGGTCTCCTTATTTGTGGGGGTTGTTCGAGCGGGGTTCGTTCGTCAGGGTTTATTGCTGATGGACTCTTCGTCGTCGTTGTGGGCAGCGACGCTGGATCTCGGTGAACCCGCTTTCCTCTGCGCGAGGCGCTCGCGCGCACGTTCGGTACCCAGCGCATCGAGCTTCGGCTGCCAGAAACCGCGGAATGCGTCGAACCACTCAGTCGTAGATGATAGCGAGCCCGCGACGTTGCAACTCTGCGAGACCATCTCGCATTGCCTTCACTGTTTCCGGTGAATGGCCAACCCAATCTACGAGTTCACCGACGACCTTCACTGGCTCTCGCGTTCGAAAAGACATGGTTGGATTCCCGGGGAACTTCTTATCGGTCACATTGGGATCATCCTCAAGGACGCCCATTGGTTCCACAAGGTAGATGCGCCCCCGACCGTCTCCTCCCGCCAATTCGGCTCCCCAGGTTGCGGCGTCGAGAGTCTTCGTCACGTAAACGTGATTCGAGATCCGTCCCGCCTCAAAGTTTGAGGCACGTCCAGGGGCTATCAGGTCGCCCACCGCAAGGTCTGCTTTCGTACCGTGCAAGAACGATCCGGACTCATGGACTTCAAAGGGCTTCGGCTCGCTCATTGTGTATTCCTCCGATTCGAACTCGCACTGTAGCCGCTTGGTCTCGCATCACGTGCCGCAGGGAGATCACACCATTACCGAACCTTCGATGATCCGGTAGCTCGTGCTCATTCCAGAACGCGTGCACTTCCTCATCCGGCTCGGACCAGTCGAAGGAGCCGTTCTCATCCTCGAGATAGCCGTCGAGTGAAATGTTGGCGGCGGAGATCAGCGTGCCCATGGGCGCCTACTTTTGAAACAGTGACTACTTTCTACAGCGTTCGTGGGCCACAGACAAGAACCTTCACGGTGAGAGTCGGGCACGCGAGCCCAGAAACTGCCTTGCGGATCGCAATCGAAATCCACGGATCACTGACTTCTGAGAAAGTTCACACTCACCTGGATCGGCGGCGGTAGACAACAGTCGCCACGGTGTACGCGACAACAAGAATCCTTGTCGGCGTCCATCGCAACATCGAATCCGTTCACGGTGGCGGTGCCGGCATCCAAGGCCAGTAACGTGGACAGGATTCGGATGAGCGTCGTCTTGCCCGCTCCGTTGGATCCGAGTAGCGCGAAGATGCTGCCGCGCGTCACCTCGAAGTTCACGCCGCGGAGCACGTGCACGTCCTTGAATGCCTTTTTGATGCCGTGCACCCGGATGGCTGGAGTATCGGGTGCAGCGCTCGTCATTGGCCCTGCTCCTCTATCGCGTGGTCGATGGAGTCCGCCAGTCGGGCTCGCTCCTTGCGGATCCAGCTGCCGCCGGCGTAGTTGTCGAGAAATGCCTCCGCGAACTCGGAAGGGTCATCCCCCACGAGTGCGCGAATCGGCGTCACGTCGGCGACGCTCTGTTCGAGCAGGTCCGCCAGATCGTTGAGCATCAAGATGAGAGCCTTACCGTCGTCACTCGGGCCCATGTACATGAGGTAGCGCTCGAGTGCCTTGGCCGCCTCGCGGTAGCCGGGGGGAAGTCGCTTCACACGCGACTTGTATTCCAGATAGCTTTTTTTGTCGCTGAGATCACCGACGATTCTTTCGATCCACATCATCACTTTCCTTCCTGTCGGAGCTGTTCCAGTCGTTCTGCAAGGAAGCTCCACGTGTTCCAGAATTCTTCGAGGTACTCGCGGCCCTGGGCGTTCAGCGTGTACACCTTGCGCGGCGGGCCTTTTTCGGAGGGCTCCTTGGTCACGTCCACGTAGCCGCGCTGTTCAATCCGGATGAGCAGCGCATACACGGTTCCCTCGACGAGGTCGGTGAACCCCTGGTCGCGCAGCTGCGCGGTGATCTCGTAGCCGTGTGCGGGTTGCACGGCGAGGATGGCGAGCACCATGCCTTCGAGCGTGCCCTTGAGCATCTCGGTCATCTGCTTGCCCATCGATTCCTTCTCCGCACTAGTCAGCGCTACTGAGTACTAGTAGATAGTATCACTGACTAGTGGGAGCGCAGGAGAAAACTTGAGATATCTATCCTTGCGCGCTGGATCTCGTCAGTATAAAGTACAACCAAATGGTTGTAGATGAGTTGACAGACGATGACGTGAACCGCATCTTCCGCGCACTCGCAGACGCGACGCGGCGCGATATCGTGCGGCGATCACTCGTGTTCACCCACTCCGTATCACAACTCGCCGACGCCTATGACATGTCGTTCGCGGCAGTTCAGAAGCATGTCGCTGTGCTGGAGGAGGCGGGGCTGGTGTCCAAAGAGCAGCGGGGACGCGAGCGGATAGTTCGGGCAGATCTCGAACGTATCCGGCGCGCACAGCGCTATCTCGACCATTTTGAGCAGATCTGGCGCTCGCGAACCGATCGTCTCGATGCATTGCTTGCTGAAGATGAAACCACCTCTCACTAGAAAGGCCCGCTATGCCTGTCACCTCCGTCGACAAGGACCTCGACCGCCTCACCCTGACCGTTGTCGCCGATTTCAATGCGCCACTCGGTCGACTTTGGAATGCGTATGTTGACCCACGGCAGATAGAGCGTTTCTGGGGGCCGCCCACCTACCCGGCGACTTTTCTGCGGCATGACGCCGCCACCGGCGGCCGCAGTATCTACCTCATGACGGGGCCAGAAGGCGACGTCCACTTTGGATGCTGGGAGTGGATTTCCGTCAACGCCCCCGAGTCGTTCGAGGTGGCTGACTCCTTCGCGAACGAGAAGGGCGAACCCAATGGTGAGCTTCCCACCATCAGGATGACTTTCGCCTTCGAGGAGACCGAAAACGGTTCTCGGCTCGTCATGACCTCATACTTCGACTCACTGGACCAGCTCCAACAACTTGTCGAGATGGGAATGGACGAAGGCACGCGCGAGGCTATGGCCCAAATCGACACCGTGCTCGCCGACCTCGCCTCTTTTGCATCAGATCGAGCGGTGGAGGCACAGTTGCTCAGTGACACGCAAGTGCGGGTGGCTCGCGTCATCCGCGGCACCATCGACCAGGTGTGGAGCGCTCATACTGACGCCGAGCTGCTGAAGAAGTGGTTACTGGGGCCGGATGGCTGGACGATGCCCGTGTGCCAGACCGCCGTACACGTCGGCGACAGTTATCGCTACGAGTGGGAGAAGGAGGGTGGTGGCGGTCGTTTCGGCTTCACGGGCGAACTCCTCGAATCGGAAAAACCTCACCGGTCTGTCACCACGGAAGCGATGATCGGAATGGACTTCCCTGCGACGCTCAACGAACTCACGCTCACCCCCGTCGAGGACGGCACGCTGCTTTCCCTCATCATCACTTACGCAGACATCGAACAGCGAGATGCCGTCCTGGCCACAGGAATGACCGAGGGGATGGAGACGAGCTACGCCCGGCTCGAAGAAACTCTGGTCGCAAAAGGGTCTCATGGTGGCCGCAGCGAGGTTAGGTCTTGATTACTCATGATTGCTTTGGTCGCAGCGCGGTGCCAGGTTTTCTCGAACGTGACACGATTCGAGGAGGTGAGCCCGGTGCGCACACTGTCCACTCTCGGCGCTTTTTCGGATCACGATCGCGCGACTGACGTAGCCGACGCGGGGAGCGTGCGAGGTCGAGGATGAGCGACGCGAGACGGAGTCGATGCGGCCACTTCCTTCACAAACGGTGCGGCCCGGTTCGGGGTGTCCCAGATCCGGGCCGCTGAGGTGAATCCCAGCCTGGAGCCGGACTCCTTCCTAGCGAAGAGCCTCATCGGGGTTGGGTTCGAGCGCGCCCTGGTCGAGCCGGAACGGCGGGTACTCGTCGCGCAACAGGGAGGTGTAGGTGAAGACCCGGTAGACCCAGCGGTGGATGCCCATTACGAGATCGAAGAGTCCGCGAAGGTACACCCCGGTGAAGAGCAGGCCAATAGCGGCGATGAGGACCAGTAGGCCCACGAGACCGGCGGAGGCAGGCCCGTCGGCGGCGAACCAGAAGCTGCTGCTGAGTACACCGATGATCAACAGGTGCGGGAGCGCGAGCAGCCACGATTTGACCAGCACCTTCCCACGGGAGAGGCGCTCCGGATAGCTGACGTCGAAGGTCGCCGAATAGCCGGTGCGGGCCAGGGTGAAGGGTGGGTACTGGTCGGTGGCCAGCACTCCGGTGGCGTAGAACGACACTCGCCAGCCCCAGCGGAGCACCCCGACCACGTATTCGAAGAACGCCTTCGGGTAGCGGCCGGTGAACAGGATCATGACCCCGGATGCCAGCACCACGACCGGGAAGGCCGACCAGAGGATGGCGAGGACGATGTAGTGCGGAATGGCGAGCAGCCACTTGATCAGCCACATCCCGCGGGACAGAGTCGGGTCGAGTTGGCCATCCAGTCGCGCAGGGTAGGTCGCTCCCGGTGACACCACTGGTGCGTCCGCGCGGATGCTCGTGCCCAGCCCAAACGCCCCGATCAGAATCACCGGGATGGCGACGATGATGCCGGCCAGTGCCAGCCAGAAGTAGTCAGGTTGGCGGAACAG
>CAJDUP010000011.1_pt1 | contig 50895 bp, 48 predicted proteins | sample 7391181 | NCBI WGS metagenome assembly CAJDUP01 (sample SAMEA7055690, study PRJEB34461) | soil metagenome | biome: terrestrial ecosystem; feature: Peninsula; material: soil | place: Antarctica | collected 2016
CCGGATCGCGACCGTGCGGGCGATCGCAGCGGCCGCCTTCTCATCACCGGGACCAAACAGGCAGGCGTTCCCAGCCACACCAGAATCGTCGGCAATGGACTCATCAGCACCGGAGGTGTCAGCGTCGCGCCCGCCGGTGCCGGGTACACCCGCACCGGCACCATCAGCGTCGGGTCGGGCGGTGTCGGGTCGGGCGGTGTCGGGCCGGGCGGTGTCGGGCCGGGCGGTGTCGAGTTCGTCGGCACAGGCTGCGTCCGCACCGAGCCCGTCCGCGCCGAAACCGTCCGCACCGAGCCCATCTGGTGCGGTGAGCGCGCGATCTTCCCCAGTGGTCTCGTCAAACGCGGGCGGGTTGGTTGGCATGTTCGGCTGAACCGGTAACCGGTAATCGGCCGGAGCCCCGACCAAGTGAGGCACCTCATCGTCGCGAGATTCGAACATATGTTCCATATAAGAATTCAATCATGACCGACCGACATTCGCCGCAGCAGAGAGACGAGCTGTGGATAACTCCATTTTCTTCAACCTGTGCAGCACGTCAACGGGCTCAACTCACGAAGACGGCCCCACGCAATCTGGATGGACCGTGCTCCCCACGTGGAGTAGGCAGGAGGTCTCCGAACTGCGGCAGGGCCAGGGGCGCGAACCTCATGGGCGCGCGAGTATTGGATGTTTCAGCGGCAGAGCGCCCCGAGGGGAGAGAGGACCCGATCAGGGGCATCAGCGTCACGCGCTACCAAAGCCAGTGATTACCAGAGCCAGTGATTACCAGAGCCAGTGATCAGGCGAGCCTGTGTCTACCAGAGCCCCTCCGCGACGAGAGCCCCTCCGCGACGAGAGTCCCTCCGCGACGAGAGTCCCTCCGCGACGAGAGTCCCTCCGCGACGAGGGCCTCTCCGCGACGAGGGCCTCTCCGCGGCGAGAGTCCTTAGTCCTCGCCGGGCCCACCCAGCCAGTCACCGGTCGCAAGATACTGCACCTTTTTTGCGATGGAGACCGCGTGATCGGCAAAGCGCTCGTGGTAACGGCTCGCAAGCGTGGCGTCGACGGTGACGACGGTGCCGCCCTTCCACGCCTCACCCAACATCTTGTCGAACACGCTCAGGTGCAGGTCGTCGATCTGGTCGTCGTCATTGCGAATCTCTTCGGCCAGACGGATGTCCTCGGTCACCAACAACTCGGTGAGCTTCTCCGAGATGGCGACATCGAGACGGCCCATCTCCAAAAACGTGCTGCGCAGGGCCTTGGGGACAACTTTGTCCGGAAACCGGTAGCGGGCGAGTTGAGCGATGTGTTCGGCCATATCTCCCATGCGCTCGAGCGAGGAACTGATTCGCAGCGCACTGACCACCATTCGCAGGTCGCGGGCGACCGGCTGCTGACGGGCGAGGATCTGGATCGACAACTCATCCAGACTGACGACCAACTCGTCGATCTGGTTGTCATCCTCGATCACGGTCTCGGCCAAAGCCACATCCGACTCGTTGAATGCGCGCGTGGCCCGTTCGATCGAGCGGGTGACCAGACGGGAGATCTCGACCAGTCTCTCCTGTACTTCTTGAAGTTCCTGCTGGAAGACTGCGCGCATACGTGTCTGATTCCTTACTCTTGGCTGCCGGTCAAGTCTATCGATCCGGTCGGCGGACACCCCGTCATTGCCCATCCTGCTGGAATGGCGTGAACGAGCGGTGCCGCCCAGATGAACACTGGGCTAACGATCCGTGGTTCCACAGGACATCGCGCCACGGGGCTATCAGAAGTCAGTAACCTGAACACTATGGATCCTGGCTGGTTGGTGCTCGTAGCCCTCGCGCTCGGCATCGGGGTTGGCGCGGGTTTCGTGCTGCTGATGCACCACGCAGCCGGTACTGGGGCGCGTGCCGCGGAGGTCGTGAACCCCAACGTTCCCGATGGGATCGACCAGGTGCTCGACGTTCTTGAATCGGCGGGGATCGTGCTTGACCCGAGCAACAACGTGGTCAAGGTCTCGCCCGGGGCACTGGCGCTCGGGCTCATCTGGAACCGCACGTTGGCGCATCCGGAGTTGATCGAGATCGTTGACGAGGTGCGGGATTCCGGGGATCCGGTCACCCGCGAGATCGAGGTGAGCCGCGGGCCGCTGGGGGAGGCGAGCCTGTTCCTCTCGGTTCGAGTGGCACGACTCGGCACCCGGTATGTGATCCTGTTCGCCGATGACCGTACCGAACTGCATCGGCTCGATGATGTTCGCCGCGACTTCGTGGCCAACATCAGCCACGAGCTGAAAACCCCGATCGGGGCGGTGAGCCTGCTGGCCGAGGCCCTGAGCGAGGCTTCCCGCGACCCCGCGCGCGTGAAGAAATTCGCCAAGCGACTCACGACGGAATCGGCAAGGTTGGGGAGGATCACCCAGGAACTCATCCAACTGTCGCGCCTGCAGGCGGCGGATGCATTGGGCAGCCGCCGACTCGTGAACGTCGACGACGTGATCAGCCAGGCGTTGGATCTGAACGATGTTGCAACCGAGGTGCGACGGGTGGATGTGGTCGTCGGCGGCACCACGGGCGCCCACGTGTACGGTGACATGCCGCTGCTCGTGATCGCGGTGCAGAACCTGATCTCCAACGCGATCGTCTACTCGGCGAAAGGGTCGCGCGTGGGGATCGGGGTGCGAGTTGTCGACGGGATTGTCGAGATCGCCGTCACCGACCAGGGATCAGGGATAGACCCGGATGACCTGGAGAGGATCTTCGAACGATTCTTTCGGGTGGACCAGGCTCGGTCCCGCCATACCGGTGGAACCGGGTTGGGCCTCAGCATCGTCAAGCACACCGTCGAGAACCACGGCGGCGAGGTGCTGGCCTGGTCTCAGCTGGGACGCGGCTCGACGTTCACCATCCGGATGCCACTCGCTGACGAAAAACTCGCATGACCCACATCCTGCTCGTGGAAGACGAGCCCTCGCTGAGCGAACCGCTGATCTATCTGCTCGAGAGGGAGGGCTACACGGTCAAGCTGGCCGAGGATGGCCCGACCGCACTGGAGAAATTCGCACGCAAGCGATTCGACCTGGTGCTGCTCGACCTGATGTTGCCCGGCATAGCCGGCACCGAGGTCTGCCGGCGCATCCGGGCAACCTCCGCCGTGCCGATCATCATGCTCACTGCCAAGGATTCCGAGATTGACATCGTGGTCGGCCTGGAGCTGGGGGCAGATGACTACGTCACCAAGCCCTACAAGAGCCGCGAGCTGCTCGCGCGTATCAAGGCGGTGAGGCGGCGTCGGGATGAGGTAGCCGATGACCTCGAAGTGCTTGAAGCCGGGGCGGTCCGAATGCATCTGGAACGCCACCAGGTCGAGGTCGACGGTGCTCCCGTGACCATGCCGCTGAAGGAATACGAGTTGCTCGAGTACTTGATGCGCAATGCCGGCAGGGTGCTCACTAGGGGTCAATTGATCGACCGGGTCTGGGGCAGCGACTATGTCGGCGACACCAAGACGCTCGATGTGCATGTGAAGCGTCTGCGTTCCAAGATCGAAACAGAACCATCGAGCCCGGTGAGACTGGTCACCGTGCGCGGCCTCGGCTACCGCTTCGAGCGCTGACACGGACTCGCGCACTGCACTTCTCGCAAACGGAGCTACTCACAAACAGCGTTATTTGCAAACCCTGCTTCCCGCGAACATTGCTACTTGACTGGTTCGAGGCCCTTGTACGGCCCCAACGCGCTGGTCAGTACCGGCACCAGAAGTTGTTGACCCTCGGCGTCGCCGTACTGGAAGTAGACCGGCGCCAGCGCGCCGGCCTGAACGCCCACGTTGCTGAAAGTCAGCTGGGGGGCCTGGTCGGAGCCGAACACGTTCAGTGTGGTGTTGTTGACCGGCACCGCGTTCTTGACCGATGTGCTGGGGCCTTCGACCTCGATGTTCAGCAACTGGTTGGCGTCAGAGTTGTTCGCAACCGTCACCACAAGGTTTGCGTTCTGGTTGTCGTCGGTGATCAGGATCGCATTCAGGATTCGCATCTCGCCCACGGCCACGTTCGCCCCGTCGCCGGCGTCATATTGGATGGTGGTCGCCTGGGGCACGAGAAGGTTGCAGGCGCTCGTTCCGAGTACCACGCCGACTGCCAATACGACGGATGCCGCGATACGGACCTTCACTCAAGCCTCCAGGATTGTTTTGGTGCAAATCAAGTTCTGTGCCACCGTTTCGCAGGCCAATCTGCGCGGTACAGGGATCAATCGAGCTTAGTTTATTATCTGCGACCTCACCAGCGCACTTCGGCAGGCCCACAAGTCGCCGATTCAGTGAAGCGTTCGGCGGCAACCGAGGCGATCGAGCACTGGAACGCAACCACTGATCGCGTAACACAACGGACACACGGGACCGGGGCCGCCCGGGGCAGATAAGATTTGGGCGTGGCACTCCAACTCTATGACTCTCGAACGCAGACCCTCGCCGATTTCACGCCGATCACCCCCGGCGCCGTCAGCATCTATGTCTGCGGGCCCACAGTGCAGTCGTCGCCGCACATCGGGCACTTGCGGTCAGCGCTGGTCTACGACCAGTTGCGTCGCTGGCTGACGTATTCCGGCTTCAACGTGACGCTGGTGCGCAACGTCACCGACATCGACGACAAGATCCTGATGAGCGCCCGGGAGGCGCAACAGGGCGGCAGCGACGAACAGTGGTGGGCGCTCGCCTACAGGGTCGAGCGTGAGTTCACCGCGGGTTACGACGCACTCGGCATCCTGCCGCCCACGTATGAGCCGCGTGCCACCGGAAACATCCCCGAAATGATCGAGCTGATCGAGCGTCTGATTGAACGCGGTCACGCGTATGCCGCGCCCGACGACTCCGGCGACGTCTACTTCGACACTCTCAGTTGGCCCCCCTATGGAGAGCTCACTCACCAGAAGGTCGAGAACATGGACGCTGCGCCGGATGCCGATCCGCGTGGCAAGCGCGACGCACGCGACTTCGCGCTGTGGAAGGGGCACAAGGCCGACGAGCCCGACTCGGCCTCCTGGCGCGCCCCGTGGGGGCTCGGGCGCCCGGGTTGGCACATCGAATGCTCGGCGATGAGCACGAAGTTCTTGGGCTCCTCGTTCGATATCCACGGTGGTGGTCTCGACCTGCGGTTCCCCCACCACGAGAACGAACTGGCCCAATCGAGGGCTGCGGGCGACGGTTTCGCCACCTACTGGTTGCACAACGGACTCGTATCTATCGGCACCCAGAAAATGAGCAAGTCGTTGGGCAACTCCATCTATGCCGCTGAACTGCTGCACGAGGCACGCCCCCAGGTGGTTCGCTACTACCTCGGAGCGGCGCACTATCGGTCGAACCTTGACTTCCATGACGGCGCCCTGGCCGAGGCCGAGGCCGCACTGGACCGCATCGAGGGCTTCCTGGAGCGCGCCAACCGCAGGTTGACCGATACCCGCTTCACCGGGTCGGGTGTGGAGACCGTGCCGGATGAATTTCGCCAGGCGATGGACGACGACCTGGCGATGCCGCAGGCGCTCGCCGTGCTGCATGAGGCGGTGCGGGCCGGAAACGCCGCTCTCGACTCGGAAGATTTGGGCGCAGCGGCCACTATGCGGGGCGAGGTCTACGCGATGACCGAGGTGCTCGGCATCAACCCGCTGTCACCTCAATGGCGGGCGAAAGCCGACTCGGCACCCCGGCAGGCCCTTGCCACACTGATCGAACGGCTGCTTGACGACCGCGCATCGGCCAGAGCCGGCCAGGACTGGGCCACGGCCGATCGGATCCGTGATGAACTGACAGAAGCCGGCGTCGAGATCGAAGACACCCCGACCGGTGCACATTGGAGTTTGACAAGTGAGTAGGCAGCGCGCGTGAAAAGTTCAGGATCGAAGAAGCCAGGCCGCCCCGGCGCGGTGCGCAAGACCAACAAAGGGCCGCAAGTCGGCTCCGGTGGGCAGGGACGGCAGGCGTTGGAGGGCCGTGGAGCGACCCCCAAGGCAGAAGACCGCCCGTATCATCCCGCGGGGAAGGCCAAGGCTGCCAAAGAGCGTTACGCCGCCGCCGGTGGCAAGCCGGGCGCCAGTCGTGGCCAGTCCGGGCGGGGTCAGGGTGCCAAACAGGATACCCGCGGCCAGATACGCGGGAACCCGCAACGCCGCGGTGCCAAAGTCGACGACACCGAGGTGGTGACCGGTCGCAACTCCGTTCTCGAGGCGATCAGAGCCCGCATTCCCGCCACGGCGCTCTACGTGGCCACCCGCATCGACATGGACGACCGGGTGAAGGAGTCGATGACTCTGGCAACGAAGTACGGCATCCCGATTCTCGAGGTGATGCGCCCCGAGCTCGATCGCATGGGCGGGCACGACACCGTGCACCAGGGGGTCGCGCTGAAGGTGCCCCCGTACGAGTACGCCGACCCGGAGACACTGCTGCAGAAGACGATCTCGCGCGCCCAGAAGCCGCTCTTCGTCGCCCTGGACGGAATCACCGACCCGCGCAACCTTGGCGCGATCATCCGTTCGGTGGCCGCGTTCGGCGGCCACGGGGTGATCGTTCCGCAGAGGCGCTCCGTCGGCGTGACCGCCGCAGCCTGGAAGACCTCTGCGGGTGCCGCAGCCCGGTTGCCGGTGGCCATGGCCGCCAACCTCACCCAGACGCTCAAGGCGTTCAAGAAGGCCGGTGTCTTCGTGATCGGCCTCGACGGGGGCGGGGACACCGTGTTGCCGTCGCTCGAACTGGCAGACCGGCCGATCGTCGTCGTGGTCGGCAGCGAGGGCAAAGGGCTCTCCCGCCTTGTCACCGAGACCTGCGACGCCATTGTGTCGATCCCGATCAGCGAGGCAACCGAGTCACTGAACGCCGGTATCGCTGCGAGCGTCACACTGTATGAGATCTCCCGGCTGCGTGCCGGCGGCAAGTAGTCGGCGGTGACTGTCGACGAGACGCCAGAATTGAACGATCGAACCACTGACCACTTCGACCCGGATGACCGTCATCCGCCGACGGCTCCCACCGGCGGCCTGCATATCTCGTCGGAACTCAAAGAGTTCTCGCCGGAACATCACGGCGCCTCCCGGGCTGACTATCGCGAGGCGTTCGCCACTCCCGGTATGGCGTGGCCGATTGTGGCTTCCCTGCTCGCACGCCTCCCGATCGCCATGGGCAGTATCTCGATCCTGTTCTACATCCAGCGCACGACCGACACCTTCGCCAGTGCCGGTTTCGTAGCCGGCGGGGAACTGCTGGGATTGGCCGCCGGGTCGGTCATTCAAGGCAAATTGATCGACCGGTTCGGGCCGACTCGCACCCTCGGAAGCGTTCTCGTCATCTTCCTGGGTCTGGCAGTAGCGCTGTTCGCCGCGATCGAGGCACACGCGCCACTTGCCGCACTGATCGGAATCGCTTTTCTGTTCGGCTCGGCTCAGCCGGCATTACCTCCTGCCTCGCGCGGGCTGTGGGGGCGGATGCTGCCTCCCGGGCGTGTTCGGGAGGCCGCCTACACCTACGAGGCGATCAGCTTGGAGACGTTCTTCATCCTCGGCCCAGCACTGGCTGGCGTTCTGGCAACCTCAGCGTGGGCGGGCCTCGGACTTGCGGTGACGGTCATTCTCTTCACGGTCGGAACCGTGGCATTCATCACCAGCCCCCTCGTGCGTGCATGGCGCCCGACGCGCGTGACCTCGGGTGCAGGCTCGGAGCCTGCGCGGCAGCTGATCCGGCAGCCGGGGATGCAGACCATGCTGCTGTTGGTTTTCGGCTTCGGCGTCGTGATCGGCTTCGCAGAGGTGGCGATTCCGGCAGCGGCCACCAAGGCCGGCCACCCAGCTCTCGGGGGTATCCTTCTCGGGGCCTGGTCGATCACATCGGTGATCTTCGGAATTTTCTACGCCGCAAAGCCGTGGCCGAAAGCCCTGCACATCCGTGGGCCCGTCCTGCTCGCCGGATTCACGGTCATGGTCGGCCTGATTGGCTTCACCGAGGGCCTCATCTGGTTGACGGTGGTGCTGATGATCTCCGGGATGCTGTCCACACCCCAGGCGACCCTGCATTCGCTCCTGGTCGACCGCGTTGCGCCTGACCGGCTGTCGGGTGAGGCCTTCGCCTGGGTGACGACTGCGGTGACGATCGGAATCGGGCTCGGCCAGGCGATCTCCGGCCAACTGGTCGAGTCGCTCGGCTACCAGAGCGCCTTCCTGGTCGCCGTCGTGCCGGGCGTCGCCGCCGCCGGCTGGGCGTGGCTGAGGCGCGACACGCTCACGCGCGAGCGCAACCGCTGATGGGCGCCGGAGTGCGTCTCCGATGACCATTTGAGGCGAGGCGTGGGAGATGGCAATGGTGGCGACGGTGTCGAGGTCTGGTGCACCACATCCGTGACATTCGCGTGATGGATCTTCCTGGTCGGCCTGCGCTTGACCTGCCGTTACCATGTTCTTGAGGCGAAGGGGCAGGCCCCCGCGTCCAGGTTCGGTACCGAGATTCGCCAGGGAGAGTGCATGATGACGGAAGACGGCTGGTCCGATGAAGAGTTCCGCCAGAAATGGCAGGAGGAGGCAAACAGGATTGGCCGCTTCAATCTCGCGATCTTCGGGAAGACGGGGGTCGGTAAGTCCACGCTGATCAACGCAGTGTTCGGGGAGGACGTCGCGCCCACCGGCATCGGTGAGCCCGTCACGAGGGAGGAACACCTCTATCTGCACCGCGCCGGATTTCTCGGCGTGTTCGACACGCGGGGCATTGAGATCGGCAAAGACACCGACACACTCATCGGCGAGCTCGGTGAGTACGTCAACAGCAAGCGCGAAAACCCGTTGTCCGAGCAGATCCACGTGGCCTGGTACTGCGTGCGCGCGACCGACCGCCGGTTCGAGGACACCGAGGCGGAGTTCATCCGCCGGCTGCATGAGCTCGGCCTGCCCGTCATCGTCGTTCTCACGCAGGTTCCGTCGCGAGGCGGCGAGTATCACGGCGACGCCGTGGCTCTTGCGGATCACATCATCAGACTCAACCTGCCGATCGCCGGGGGCCGTCCGATCTTCGTGATGGCCACCGGTGACGATTTCACGGGCCAGCTGCAACATGGTCTGAAGGATCTTGTGGATGCCACCTTTCGCGTTGCTCCCGAGGGCGTAGAGCTCGCCTTCACGGCGGCTCAAAAAATCGATCTGACCCGAAAGCGCAAAAAGGCCAAGAGTGTTGTCCGCGGGGCCGCGGGGCTGGCCGGGACCGTCGGCGCTGTTCCAATCCCTTTCGCCGACGCCGCCGTACTGGTTCCGATCCAGCTCGGCATGATGGCAACCGTCGCAGCGATCTATGGCGTCAAGGTCGAGACAGCAACGCTGGCGGCGACAGTCGCGACGACAGCGGCGGTGGCGGCCGGCAGAAGCGCCGTGGTGGGCCTGTTGAAGCTGGTTCCCGGCGCCGGGTGGATTGCCGGCGGCGCGATCTCCGCAGGGGTGGCGAGTACGTTCACCATGGCCGTCGGATACGCGTGGGCTGTCGTGTGCGGCGAGCTCACGCAGGGCAGGCTCAAGGGAGCCGACGGGGGAGTCGACAACAAGCTGGTGCGTGAGCTGTTCCAAACGCAATTCGCTGTCTGGTTCAAAAAAGTGCGAAAGAAAGTATCCGCCTCCTGACATCGCGGCCAGAGGAGCGCCGCCAGCGGCCCGCGTCATGCGGCTCACACCGGCAGGGCGACCTAGACGCGATCGCGCCAGTCGCCGGCAGCATCCGCAGTGCTGTCCGAGCCTGCGGGCTGCACAGCACTCCCCGGCTCGTCGACCACCGGCAGGGGCATGGTCAGGGTTCCGGTGGGCGGGTTGAACAGGGCCGCTTCGTCACGACGGAACCGCAGCACGTGCTGGATGTAGGACGAGAGCGCCTCAGCGAGGGGCACGTCACGCATCTCATTCTGCGAGAGGAACCAACGGTGTTCCAGCAACTGGTGGAACACCTCGGCCGGTTCCAGCTTTCCCTTCAGGTCGCGGGGGATCGCATTGACAATCGGTTCGAACACGCGCATCACCCACTCGTGAGCCACCATCTCCTCGTCGAGTTGTTGCTTGTCGAAGGCGAGCGTGTATGAATCGAGATCGTTCAGCAACCGCCTGGCCTGATTCTCTTCGACGTCGAGCCCGGTCAGCCGCAGCAGTCGCCGCTGGTGGTGCCCGGCATCCACCACCTTCGGTTGGATGCGCACTCTGCGCCCAGACTCGTCGGTGGTGATCGCCAGCTCGCCTATATCGAAGCCCAGTTCATTCAATCGGCCCACGCGTTCATTGATGCGCCAGCGTTCGGAGGTGGAGAATGATTCGGAGCCGGTCAACTCTCCCCAGAGTGACCGGTACGCCGCCATGATGCCCTCACTGACGGCGACCGGGTCAAGGCTCGCGTCGATGCGACCACCCGCCTCCAGGTCCATCAACTCGCCCGCGATGTTCACCCGGGCTATCTCCAGGTCGTGTTCGCGCTGCCCGTTCGACAGACCACGAGGATGCAGGCGTCCGGTCTCTGCGTCGACGAGGTAGGCGGCGAACGAGCCGGCATCGCGGCGGAACAACGTGTTCGACAGGGAGACATCGCCCCAGAAGAAACCAATCGTGTGGAGTCGCACCAGAAGCACCGCCAGGGCGTCGACCAACCGGGTCGCCGTCTCCGGCCGCAAAGCCTGCGAGTAGAGCGCGCGGTACGGAAGTGAGAACTTGAGGTGCCGGGTGACGAGCACCGAGTCCAACGGTTCACCAGACCCATCGGTGCGATCGGTGATCACCGCGAGTGGTTCCACGCACGGCACGTCGAGCTTCTGCAACGTTCGCAGCATTTCGTACTCGCTGCGGGCGAACTCCTCCGAGGTCTCTTTGATCGCGATGACATGGCTGGAGAGGTGTGCGAACCTCACCAGGTGCCGGGAGATTCCCTTGGGTAGCGCGGCGATGTACCGCGCGGGCCACTCGGCCAGTGGTTCGCGCCACGGCAGGTCGAGCAGGGCCGGGTCGGGGCTGGCCGCGGTGATGCTGAGGGAGCCGGTCATGGCCGCACGCCACTCGCCCCAACAGGCTGCCTGCTAGTCAACGATTGCGTGTACCAGTCGAAGGCCGCTCTCGGTGTCAAAGGCGTGCACATGGCCCAATTGCGGAGTCAGGTGAACACGGTCTCCGGCGTTCGGGTGTGAGCGACCGTCCACGCGTGCGACGATGTCGGTGCGCTGGCCGTTGATCTCGGTGTGCCCGTACAGGTAGCCGTCGGCCCCGAGCTCTTCGACGAGGTCGACCTCGACCGGCAGACCCTCGGTGCCGGTTGTCGAGACGATAACATCTTCCGGACGCACCCCGACGGTGACTGCGGTTCCCGATGCCGCGTCAAGGGCTGCCCGTTCGAGCGGAATGATGGTGTTGCCGAAGCGGATGCCCCCATCGGCCTTGTCGGCATGGAACAGGTTCATCGCAGGGCTGCCGATAAAGCCGGCGACGAAGACGTTCTCCGGATTCGCGTACAGGTCGCGCGGCGTGCCGACCTGCTGCAGCACACCGTCTTTGAGCACGGCAATGCGGTCGCCCATGGTCAGTGCCTCGACCTGGTCATGTGTCACGTAAACGGTGGTGACCCCCAGCCGTCGGGTGAGCGACGAGATTTGGGTGCGCGTCTGCACGCGCAGCTTCGCATCGAGGTTGGAGAGCGGCTCATCCATCAGGAACACCTGGGGGCTGCGCACGATCGCGCGACCCATTGCCACCCGCTGGCGCTGGCCGCCGGAGAGCGCTTTGGGCTTGCGAGCGAGGTACGGTTCGAGATCGAGCAGCTTGGCGGCCTCGAGCACGCGGGCGGCGCGCTCGTCCTTGTTCACGCCCGCGATCTTCAGGGCGAAGCCCATGTTCTCAGCCACCGTCATATGGGGGTACAGGGCGTAGTTCTGGAAGACCATTGCGATGTCGCGGTCTTTCGGCGGCATGTCGGTGACGTCGCGGTCGCCGATCAGGATGCGACCCTCGGTGACTTCTTCCAGGCCGGCGAGCATGCGCAGAGACGTGGACTTGCCGCAACCGGACGGGCCGACCAGAACCAAGAACTCACCGTCTTCGACATCGAGGTCGAGTGCGTCGACGGCGGGACGGGTGGAGCCGGGATACAGGCGAGTCGCCTTCTCGAATGTGACAGTGGCCATGATGCTTCTCCTTCACCGGCAGGTACGTGCCGGACGATCCGTAGTGAATGGATGATATTCAGTTGTGGCGAAACCGCTGACGAACCAGACCGGCCGGGCAGGCGGAGCATCGCTGGTTTTAGTATGTCACGACCACTCCGAGCAATCAGCACGGGGCGATCCCGGGCCACTTCGGCAGCGGTCGTACGGTTCTCCCTTTGAAACAGCCTGTGAATTGAAACAGTCTGTGAATTGAAACGGCCTGTGAATTGAAACGGCCTGTGAATTGAAACAGCCTGTGAATGGAGCCCCCGTGTTTGGAACACTCAGATCGTGGCTCTAGGATCGGGGTTGCGTTTGCATAGACTTGGCTGCGTGTGTCCGACAGGACCAGCAGCGCTTCCCACCTACCAAGAGGTTGAGACTCAATGACCATTTCCGGTTCGGCTGACAATCGTCCGACGAAGAACGAACGGCGCGAAGCGGCGCGCGAAAAGGCACGCGAACTGCGCGAGGCGCAGAAGAAGCGGGAGCGCCGCAACAAGATTCTGGTCCAGGGTGGCGTGGTCATCGGGATCATCGCAATCGTTGCGGTGGTCGCGCTCATCCTTGTGAACACGCTGAAGCCAGCCGGACCCGGGCCCAAGAACATGGCCAGTGACGGCATCGTGATCGGTGAGGGCCTGGTCGCCCAGACCACTCCGGCGCTCGCCATGGGTGACGCCCCGATTCCCACCACGCCCAACACGACCGGCGATGTGGTGCAGATCAGGGTTTACCTCGACTACCTCTGCCCGGCATGTGGCATGTTCGAGGCGACCAACAACGCCCAGATCAGGGAATGGTTGAACAGCGGCGCTGCGACTCTCGAGGTACACCCGCTCGCCATGCTGGTCAACCAGTCTTCCGGAACGAAGTATTCACTCCGGGCCACAAACGCCGCGGCCTGTGTGGCGAACTATTCGCCCAACCAGTTCTTCGACTTCAACGAGCTGATGTTCAAGAGCCAGCCGAAAGAAGGCTCGACCGGACTGACCGACGAGGAGATCCAGAAAATCACGGCCGATGCAAAGGTGGAGAACCAGTCGGCAATCAACAGCTGCATCGTCGACCAGCAGTTCAAGCCGTGGGCGAACGCAGCCACCGACCGCGCACTCGGGCAGCCCATCCCGAACTCCAACGTCGACGAGTTGAAGGGCACCCCGACGGTGGTCGTCAACGGCAAGTACTACCAGGGCAGCATCCAGGACCCGAAGGAGTTCGCTCAGTTCATCCAGGAAGCCGCGGGCACCGCCTACGAGTCGTCGACGCCGTCTGAGGCACCATCCGACGCGCCGTCACCGTCGCCGAGTCCAGCCGGTTAGGATAATGCTGGCACCTTGTCGGCGCGCACGTCGTGCCACCTCGGTGTCCTGCCGGCCTGGCGCAATTGGTAGCGCACCGCTCTTGTAAAGCGAAGGTTACGGGTTCGAGTCCCGTGGCCGGCCCCGACAGAAGCCCCAGAACCACGTGTTCTGGGGCTTCGACGTTTGAGCCCGCCGTGCGCATCGCGCGGGTGCCCTCTCCCGGCGCGGGCGGCGCCGAAATGTGCGACCATGTCCCACATGCCAGAGACTACAGATGAGATCACCGCGGTCGGCGAGGGCTCCGCAGCCGCTACCGGCCCCGCAGGCGCTGCTCGTCCGGCAGGCGCAGCTCGTCCGGCAGGCGCTGCCCACCCTGCGGGCGCGGCCGGCCCCACCGTCAGGGCCCGGCGCCCTGCCCCGGTTGCGCTGGCGCTCGCCGTCGCGCTGGGGATCGGCGCGATTTCAGCCACCCAGTCTCGGGTCAACGGCGAGCTCGGCCGTCGGCTCGACGATGGTTTCATCGCGGCCGCACTGTCATTCGGTTCGGGGCTTCTCATCCTGGCTGTGGCGCTGGCCCTATCGCCGGCGGGTCGGCGCGGCATCGGCCGGGTGAGAACGGCGCTCCGGGAACAGCGGTTGCCATTCAGCTATCTGCTCGGCGGCTGTGCGGGAGCGCTCTTCGCACTCTCGCAGACGTTGACGGCCGCCGTTCTCGGCATCGCCCTCTTCACGATCGCAGGCGTCGCCGGCCAGATGCTCGCCGGCCTGCTGATCGACCGAACCGGCTACGCGGCCGAATTCAAACGCACCCTCAGTGGGCAACGCGTCCTGGGGGCGATGCTGGTGCTGGCCGCCGTGGTCTGGGCAGTGTCGTCGCAGGTTCGCACCGAGATCCCGGAGTGGATGCTCATCCTCCCGTTCCTCGCCGGGCTGGGCACCGGCTGGCAGCAGGCGGTCAACGGTCGGGTCCGGGTCGTGGCCGACAGCGCCCTCGCGGCCACGTTCACCAGCTTTGCCGCCGGCACGATCGTGCTGCTGGCGGCTGTGCTCATTCGGGTGCTGTTCTCGGACTGGCCGAGCGGCTTTCCCGCCGAACCGTGGTTGTACAGCGGGGGACTGCTCGGCTGCATTCTGATCGGCGCGTCTGCGGTTCTGGTGCGCACCACCGGAGTGCTCCTGATGGGCCTCGGCATCATCAGCGGACAGTTGGTCTCGGCCCTCGTGATCGATCTGTTCTGGCCGACAGAGGGCAGTCAATTGAGCGTCACCACCGTGCTCGCTGTGGGAGTGTCCCTCATCGGGGTCACCGTGGCGAGTCTGCGCCGCCGAACGTTGTGACCGCGAGTGCGACCGCTAACCGGTCTCCGGTCAGAGTGTGGAAAGAAACCGTTCGGGGTCGACGGGTCTCTTGCCGCCGCCGGTCTGCGGCTTCGCGATGCCGCCGACGTAGAGCCAACCGAGCAGGCGCTCATTCGATGCCAACCCGTGCACCTTGGCGACGGCCTTCGAACGGGTGTGGCTTCCTGTTCGCCACATCACACCCCAGCCGGATTCGTGCAGCAGCAGACTGAGCAGGTGCGCCACACCCGCTGCGGTCGCATCCTGCTCCCACTTCGGAACCTTCTCACTCGGGCGACGCACCGCAATCACAGCGATCAGCAGGGGCGCCCGCAGGGGCTTAGCCGCCAGTTTGTCGGCGGCGTGCCCGGTCAGGTTTGCGTCTTTGGCGAACGCCCGCCCCAACTGCTCACGTGCCTGGCCGCGCAGCTCGACCAGACGCCACGGATTGAGGTTGCTGTGGTCGGCGACCCGGCTGACGGCGGCCACCAGCGGGAGGAGTTCGTCTCGACTGGGTGCGTCCTCGGTCACCTTCGAGTAGGAGCGGCGCGCACGGACCGCCTCGTATGCGGGTGTCGCGGGCCCGACGGGGCTCACTCGGTCTCGTCTGCCGGCGTGAACCCCAGCGAAACGGAGTTCATGCAGTAGCGGTCGCCGGTGGGCGTGCCGAATCCGTCGTCGAAGACATGCCCGAGGTGGGAGTCGCAGGCTGCGCAGCGCACCTCGGTGCGCTTCATGCCGAGCGTGTTGTCCTCGAGCAGGGTGACTGCCTCGGGGCGCACCGACTCGTAGAAGCTCGGCCAACCGCAGCCGGCGTCGAACTTTGTGCCGCTCTGGAAGAGTTCGGCGCCGCAGGCGGCGCAGGTGTAGGTTCCGGCACGGGATTCGTCGAGCAATTCACCCGTCCACGGGCGCTCGGTGCCGGCCTTGCGCAAGACGGCGTACTGCTCGGCGCTCAGCAGCTCGCGCCACTCGGAATCAGTTCGTTCAATCCTTGTCATGGTTCTCATTCTCTCCCGGATTGGGTATCGCGAGTTGCGGCACCGGGCACGGCACAGGCCGTGCGCCTGACGAGGCAGCCGCACGCGCGCAATTAGGATTGGTCGGGATGTGGGCACCCAGCAGCCAATCCGCGGCCGACGATCCCACAGTGTCGATCCCACAGTGTCGAGCCCACAATGTCGAGCCCACAGTGTCGAGCGAAGGAGGACGATGAGTACCGCACGCACGAAGGACCCCGAGTCGGGGCCTCCGCCCGCGCTCTCCGACCGCGACAAGCGGATTCTTGACTTCGAACGCCAGTGGTGGAAACACGGCGGTGCCAAAGAAGAAGCCATCCGCCTGGAGTTCGACCTCTCTGCGGCCCGGTATTATCAGTTGCTGCGCTCTTTGATCCAGTCGCCGGCAGCACTCGTGCATGATCCGATGCTCGTCAAACGACTCCAACGGGTGCGCGATGCCCGTGCAAATGCCCGGAACGACAGCGAAGGACAGCACGACTAGACACCATGGCCACCTCATACCCACCTGATCGATTCGACGAGATCCCCGACGGGCTGAAAAGGGTCGGAGCGCATCGCGCCCCGCCCAAACGTGGCTCGGCGTGGAAGCGGTTCGCTTGGGCAGTGATCATCGTCATCGTGCTGGTCGCGGTGGGGGTGGTTGGCCTGTTCATCGCAAGTGGGCGCATCAACTTGGGGGCCGGGTCCGGAACGGGGTCGGAGCCGGTGGCCTCGGCCTCCTCCCAGCCTGCGGCGGAAATCGCAATCAACCGGGATCTCACTGTGACCGTGCTGAACGGGACCGAGACCGACGGTCTCGCCGACCAGGTCGGAGACACATTGTCCGTGAGCGGCTGGAAGATCGGAACACGCAACAACGCCAGTGATCGCTCGATCCAGGAAACCGTTGTCTACTATTCCGTCTCCGACGATCTGGGCGCGGCGCTGGCGCTCGCACAGGAGGTCGGCGATGCGCCGACCGCGCTCTCGCCGAGCATCGCAGAGACCGGGGCACAGTTGATGGTCGTACTCGGCGCCGACTTCCGGTGACCGGCAGAGCGGGGCACAGTTGGTGGTCGTACTGGGCGCCGACTTCCGGTGACCGGCGGAGCGCGCGATGGCAGGGCGATTGGCAAGTCCGCGTATTAGTCTGTCGGACGTGACTATTCTCCAGCCGCTCGCCCGCCTGCGCACACCCGCCATCGCCCTGATCGTGGGGTCATTGGTGTTCGCAATGGCCGGGTGCAGCCCCGATGAACCACAACCAGCGGCGTCTGCGTCAGCCACGCCCGCTCCAAGCCCGAGTTTCAGCTCCACCTATGTCACGCCCGACCCGACCGCGATCGCCCCGCTCACTGGTGTGACAGTGCCCGCCGGAAGTCTGGCGAACCCCGCGCTGAGTGCGAAGATCGACAACCACGAGGCCGCCCGCCCCCAGATCGGCCTGAACCAGGCCGACCTCGTCTTCGAAATCCTCGTCGAGGGCGGATTGACCCGTTATCTCGCTGTCTGGCAGTCGGATATTCCGAAGCTGATCGGACCGGTGCGGTCGATCCGACCGGTTGACCCTCAGATCGCGTCAGCGTTCGGCGGAATCATCGCGTACTCCGGTGGGCAGCAGATGTTTGTGGACAAGATGCTGAACACCCCCGTTTTCAATGCGATACACGGTCAGGCATCCACAGACAGCGTCTTTTACCGTGCCGACGATCGGTCGGCGCCGCACGACGTGATCCTGCGTGCCCAGGATCTGGTGGCCCAACATGCCGACCTTGCCGCGCCCCCGGTCCAATTCGCGTTCTCTCTCGACGGCCCATCATCGACTGCGGCGAAGGACGGCGAGCCCACAGGCAGGATCACCGACGTCATGAGTGACATCCGCACGGTGGCATGGGAATGGAACGAGAAGAGTGGCACCTGGTTGCGCAGCACTCGTGACGGGAAAGACCTCGACGCCAGCGGCAAGCAGTTGCACGCGACCAACGTCATCAGCATGGTCGTCGACACCGACTGGCGCTACGGCTACATCCCGTGGCCGACGGTGGTCGGCAAAGGCACGGCTTTCGTGTCGAGCGAGGGCAAGTCGATCAAGGCGACCTGGAGCAAGAAGTCGGCCGAGGCTCCGATCCGCCTGGTGGACGGGCAGGGGGCCACCGTGCGGCTTGCTCCCGGGAACTCCTGGATTCAGTTGGTGCCCAACGGCAGCGGATCGGTGTCTCTGACGCCGCCCACCTCCTGAACACCCGGTTAAGCGGGCCCGTCGTCGACCCCGATGCTGGCAGAATGTCGGGTTCGCTCCCGCTCCACTTGCACTCGGCGGTGTCGAGTGCCAATATTGTGTTAGCACTCTATCGATCCGAGTGCTAACGAGTCCGAGTCTTTTATAGACGTCCGGGAGGGACGAAAAACACACATGGCAAAGATGATTGCTTTTAACGAAGAAGCCCGTCGCGGTCTCGAGCGGGGACTGAACACCCTGGCCGACACCGTCAAGATCACCCTTGGGCCGCGCGGCCGCAACGTGGTTCTTGAGAAGAAGTGGGGCGCCCCCACGATCACCAACGATGGTGTTTCCATCGCCAAGGAGATCGAGCTGGAGGACCCCTACGAGAAGATCGGTGCCGAGCTCGTCAAGGAGGTCGCAAAGAAGACCGATGACGTGGCCGGCGACGGAACCACCACGGCGACCGTCCTCGCCCAGGCACTGGTTCGCGAAGGCCTGCGCAACGTCGCAGCCGGCGCAGACCCGATCAGCCTGAAGCGTGGAATCGACAAGGCAGTTGAGGCCGTTGTCGAGAGGCTCATCGCCAACGCGAAGCCGATTGAGACCAAGGAAGAGATCGCGGCCACCGCCTCGATCTCTGCTGGAGACGAGACCATCGGTGCGATCATCGCCGAGGCGATCGACAAGGTCGGCAAGGAAGGCGTCGTCACCGTCGAGGAGTCGAACACCTTCGGCACCGAGCTCGAGCTCACCGAGGGCATGCGCTTTGACAAGGGTTTCCTGTCGGCGTACTTCGTGACCGACGCAGACCGCCAGGAAGCCGTCTTCGAAGACCCCTACGTCCTCATCGTCAACTCCAAGATCTCCGCGATCAAGGACCTGCTGCCGATCGTCGACAAGGTCATCCAGTCGGGCAAGCAGCTGCTGATCATCGCAGAAGACGTCGACGGCGAAGCGCTGGCCACTCTCGTGGTCAACAAGATCCGTGGCATCTTCAAGTCGGTTGCCGTCAAGGCTCCCGGCTTCGGTGACCGTCGCAAGGCGCAGCTGCAGGACATCGCCATCCTCACCGGTGGCCAGGTCATCGCCGAGGAGGTCGGTCTCAAGCTCGAGAACGTCACCCTCGACCTGCTGGGCACCGCGCGCAAGGTTGTCATCACCAAGGATGAGACCACCATCGTCGACGGTGGCGGCGACGCCGAGCAGATCGCCGGCCGCGTGCAGCAGATCCGCAACGAGATCGAGAACACCGACAGCGACTACGACCGTGAGAAGCTGCAGGAGCGCCTGGCGAAGCTCGCCGGCGGTGTTGCAGTGATCAAGGCCGGAGCCGCGACCGAGGTCGAGCTCAAGGAGCGCAAGCACCGCATCGAAGACGCCGTTCGCAACGCGAAGGCTGCCGTCGAAGAGGGCATCGTCGCCGGTGGCGGCGTGGCGCTCATCCAGGCGGGCAAAGACGCGTTCGAGAAGCTGGAGCTCACCGGCGACGAGGCAACCGGCGCGAACATCGTCAAGGTTGCCATCGACGCCCCGCTCAAGCAGATCGCTGCCAACGCGGGCCTTGAGCCCGGTGTTGTCGCCGAGAAGGTGCGCCACTTGGCCATCGGTCACGGCTTGAACGCCCAGACCGGTGAGTACGTCGACATGCTGGCTGCTGGCATCAACGACCCGGTGAAGGTGACGCGCTCCGCGCTGGTCAACGCCGCGTCGATCGCCGGCCTGTTCCTGACCACCGAGGTGGTTGTGGCAGAGAAGCCCGAGAAGTCTGCTCCGCCGATGGGTGACCCGTCGGGTGGCATGGACTTCTAAGTCTGAACTGCACGGCAGCTGAATGATTGAATGGCCGGGCGTCTCCTTCGGGAGGCGCCCGGCCATCGTTAACGGCGCGATCGTCCTTGCCCGATGGAGCAGTGCGGGCCGCTGAGCAGGCCGCTAAGAAGGCCGCTGAGCGTACCGACTATGCGAAGAGGCGGGCGTTGGCCTGTTCGATGTCGGCGTACTGTCGGCCGGCATGGGTCAGTGCGCCCGCGATGGAGCCGAGGTCTTCCTCCATGCGCTGGTGGGTCACGTACCACGACGCTGCGATCGCCTGGAACGCGGTGGCGGCCTGACCGCTCCATGCGGATTCCAGTTGGGCCAACTGGCTCTTCAGGTTGTTGCTCTCTGCCTCCAGGCGCCCCATGGTGGCCCTGATCGCTGCAGCCTGGCCGTCTACGGCCTCGCTATCGACGTGATACTGCACGGTCACTCCTTTGGTTCGGTCTACGCGGCTCGATCCGCCCGGCTCGCTGTCTCCGGTTCGGTGCGGCCCAGAACTGGCCTGCACGACCCACAGTACGGAGACAGGCTCGGGGATCCGCTCTGAAGCGCGGGTTCGGGGGAGAGGTGCTAGTTCTCGCCGTCGACGAGGAGGGGAAGGGTGACCCGGAAGGTGGCACCGCCACCGGGGGTCTCCAGCGCCTCCACGACCCCGCCGTGGGAGGAAACGATCGACGAGACGATGGCCAGTCCCAGGCCGCTTCCCCCGGTCTCCCTCGTGCGCGACGAGTCGGCCCGCCAGAATCGCTGAAAGATCTTCTGCCGAATCTGTTCGGGGATGCCCTCGCCGTGGTCGATGACCTCCAGGGTCGCCCGGCGGTTCGCCTCATCCACGGCCACAGCGATCTCGATGGGGGTGTCGATGTTCGTGAATCGGGCGGCGTTGCCCATCAGGTTCGTCACTACTTGGCGCAACTTGTTCTCCTCGCCGAGCACGATTGCTGACGCGGGGGCCGCGGGGTGAGCCTGCGGCCGAGGTTCCGGCGGCTGCACTGGCGCTCCAGCCCGTTGTGCTGGCGGTTTTCTCACGCGACGCCCCCGAAGCCGAGCGATGGTGGCGCCGGCAAGCGCGATCGGGCCGGTGCTCGGGGCGGGATCATCATTGGCGACGGGGGCGGAACGCGTCGAACGTGGGGCGGTGGCCGCGGTGGCCGCGGTCGCCCCCGACGCCTCTGGCCAATCGTCTGAAGGGCTATCTTCCTGTTTTGTCAGGGTCATCAGCGGGGTGTCGGTCACAGCCAGATTGTTGGTCACCACGGTGACCACTCTGCCCGGCGCGCTCGCCATGGCATCCAGGGCGGCGTCGCGGGCGATGGGCACCAGGTCGACCGGCCCCACTTCCCTCGGCCGGGTCTCGTCGAGGCGGGCGAGCTCCAACAGGTCCTCGACCAGGCCACCCATGCGGATGGCCTCCTTCTCGATGCGGTCCATCGCCTGGGCGACTTCCTCGGGCGACTGCAGGGCGCCCATCCGGTAGAGCTCGGCGTAACCGCGCACAGAGACGAGCGGGGTGCGTAGTTCGTGGCTGGCGTCACCGACAAAGCGGCGCATCTGATCGATCGTGCGTGCCCGGTCGAGGAACGCTCGGTCGATACGGCTGAGCATGGTGTTGAGCGAACGATTGAGGCGGCCGACCTCGGTGTTTGGCGTCGGGCCGGGCAATCGTTGACTGAAGTCACCCTCGGCGATCGCGGCCGCGGTCTGCTCCACCTCGCGCAGGGGAGCGAAGGTGCTGGTCACCATCACTCGGGTCAGCAGGGCGCCGAAAGCGACCACGGCGATGCCGAAGCCGAGAAATATCGCCAGGTAGGTGGCCATCACCGCGTCGACCGAAGATGTGGCGACCGCGATGATGGCGGTGCCCCGGGCGCCATTGGGAACCTGGAACGCGATCTCGCGCGCCACGGCGTGGAAGTCGGTGCGACGGTCGAGGCTGTGAAGCTCGAGGATCGACTGCTTGGTCAATATCTCGCCGGTCTCCAGCGTGAGGTTGGTGGGCAGCACCGGGAGCTTCGCGCTCGGAGTGTTCATCCAGTTGCGGTTGACCAGGTTGCCGTAAGCGTCGAAAAGCGCGACGAAATACTCTGAGTCGCCGCTTTCAGACTTCACGATATTGGGGCTCTCCACCGCCTGCGGCAAGAAGGAGTTCAGGTTGCCGGACGCGGTGGATTCCAATTGTGCGTCGAGCTGGTCGACGAGTTTCGGCTTGATCATTGCCATGGTGCCGATGCCTGAGACCAGAAGGCCGAAAGTCAGGACCAAGACCGTGACGCCCGTGATCTTGGAGCGCAGGGAAACCGCATTCCACCGTTCCGACAGGGTTGGGTGCATGGGCAGGGCAGTCTCCTCAGGGCATCGTGAGTGGTGCCTTGATTATGCCTTGGCAGCCTTGAGCATGTATCCGAACCCACGCTTGGTCTGGATCAGCGGCTCGACCGAGTGCACATCGAGCTTGCGACGGAGGTACGAGATGTAGGACTCGACGATGCCGGCGTCGCCGTTGAAATCGTATTCCCAGACGTGGTCGAGGATCTGAGCCTTGCTGAGTACCCGGTTCGGGTTGAGCATGAGATAGCGCAGCAGCTTGAACTCGGTGGGGCTGAGCTCGATCGATTCCTCGCCGACCAATACCTCATGGGTGTCCTGGTCCATGGTCAGTTCGCCGGTACGAATGATCGCGTCTTCTTCAGCGTGCATGGTGCGGCGGAGAATCGCCTTGATCCGGGCGACAATCTCATCCAGGCTGAACGGCTTGGTGACATAGTCGTCGCCGCCGACTGTGAGGCCGGTGATCTTGTCCTCAGTGTCGTCCTTCGCGGTGAGAAAGAGGATCGGGGCGGTGTAGCCGGCCGAGCGCAGGCGCTTGGTCACGCTGAAACCGTTCATGTCGGGGAGCATCACGTCGAGGATGATCAAATCAGGTTCCTCTTCGAGTACCGCCGAAATCGTCTGAGCTCCATTACCCACGGCGCGCACGGCAAAACCGGCGAAGCGCAGGCTAGTCGTCAGGAGATCGCGAATGTTGGGCTCGTCGTCAACTATGAGTATGCGTGGTCCGTCCATGACCCAAGTATCTGCGTGTTAGCTGAAAGCGGTCTGAGAGTTCCTTCGAGGGTTTCCCGGGCCCGCCCGTTCGACACCTGATGGTTCGGTTCACGGATCGGCCACCGCGGCGGCGGTCACTGCCCGAATGCAGCATCGCCCGGCCCCGGGCTCGCTTCTGATGCTGCACTCGCAGCCCGTGGCTCCTTCGGCGATCCCGGATACCAGCTCGAAATTGAGCGAACAGACGGTGTCGCGATGATTCTTCGACAGGCGATGGAAGGGGCAGTTGCCCATCACGAGTCCACCGGCGGGATCCTCCCTGGGTTCGTAGCCACCCTGTTCCAGTGCCGTGACGAAGTCACCGGCGGATGCTCCCATCGCCCGGCCGCGGTCGCGGGCGATTCGCGCCAACGCCTGCGCTACCTGTTCGCCTGTGTTCTTGGACTCCTCGATGGCCTCGGCCATGAGGTCGCCGGCCAACTCGTATTGACGAGACGGAACGGACACCGTCACCTCGGTGTCGGCGCGGCGGTACAGCTTGGCGGGACGTCCCGACCCGGGACCGGTCTTCCCTGTCAGGCGACGGAACTCGACGTCGAGCAGGCCGTCATCGGCCAGTCGATCCAGCTGGAAGGCTGCGGTGCTTCGGGTCAGCCCGAGGCCGGAGGCCGCCTCGTCGCGGGAGGTCGGCTCGTCGCGGCCGGCGACGAACTCGTACAGGGCGAGCCGGGAGGGGTCATCGAGCGCGGTGACGGCGGCGAGGGAGGTGCGGAAGTCGGGGGAGTTCATAGCATTATTCTAACTCTAAAATTGAAAATGCTTGACAGAAGAAGCTCGGAGAATCTAAAGTTCAAATATACGGCTTTAGAGATTTGCGTCAGAAGGGAACCATCATGACCAGTCAGACCACCGAGAGCGCCGCGCGCGTGGAGCCGCTGAGGAACGTCGGGTGGGCGGATCCGTCAAAGCAGGCCTTCGGCCTGTTGCGCACCGTCTTCACCATCGCCCCGATCATCTTCGGCCTGGACAAGTTCTTCAACCTGCTCACGTATTGGCCGCAGTACCTGCCACATCTGGTGACCGACGTGGTGCCGGTGACGGCTCAACAATTCATGTTCTTCGTCGGCGTGATTGAAATCATCGCCGGTATCGTGGTCGCCGTTCGTCCGCGGCTCGGCTCCCTGGTTGTCGCCCTGTGGCTCGCAGGCATCATCGTCAACCTGCTCATCCTGCCCGGCTTCTTCGATGTCGCGCTTCGTGACTTCGGCCTGTTGATCGCCGCACTGGCGCTGTACCGCCTCTCCTTCGCCCATGACGGACGCACCTCGAGGTTCTTCATCTGATGTCTGTAATCACGCTGATCAACCGCCCGGCGCGCACCGGTGCGGGCCTCCACGTGGTGCAGAACTCGGCACCGATCGATGAGGAAGCTGCTCGACGTGCTGTCAGCGACCTGCTGCGAGCACTCGGGAAGGATGTCACCAACCCGCACCTGGCCGAGACACCACGTCGCGTCGCCCAGGCATTCGCCGAGATGCTCACTCCGCGAGAGTTCGACCTGACGACGTTCGAGAACGAGGAGGGCTACGACGAGTTGGTTCTGGTGCGGGATATTCCCTTCCACTCACTCTGTGAACACCACTTGTTGCCATTCTCGGGTGTGGCCCATATCGGATATCTTCCGGGGGATCGCATCATCGGCCTGTCCAAACTGGCCCGCGTGCTGGAGTTGTTTGCATTGGATCTTCAGGTGCAGGAGCGACTCACCAAGAACGTGGCCGACTGGTTGGAGGAGAACCTGCAGCCTCGTGGCGTCGGGGTGGTCCTCGAGGCGGAACACCAATGCATGTCGTTGCGCGGGGTAAAAGTGCACGGCTCACACACGGTCACCAGCGCGCTCCACGGGTGCTTGCGGGAGGACTCGCGTTCCCGGCAGGAGTTCTTCACTCTCGTCGGGCTGCGCTCCTGACCGACCGGGTGCACACAGGTCGGGCGCCGGAGACGGTCAGGCGTGGGAACGCGTCAATGAGAGGATGAATATTGACGTGCTGGCCCATCACCGGGAGACTCAATCCATGGACACCGCCCGAACCGCCACGAATTGGTGCTCATCCGGTATCTTCGTGCCTGAACTCGCAACCCCCAGGCGCCAGATCGCGGGCAGGGAGTTTGATTTCGACCGGCAGGTCGCGGTGATGGCGATCGTGAACCGCACCCCCGACTCGTTCTATGACAAGGGCCGCACCTTTGCGCTGGATGCGGCGATCGATGCGGGCCGCCGGGCGTGGGAGGCGGGAGCGGACTGGGTGGACATCGGCGGAGTGAAGTTCGCACCGGGGCCTCCCGTGCCTGTCGCGGACGAGCGTGAACGGATCGTGCCTGTGGTCGAGGCGTTGCGCCAGATCGACGGCCTGGTGATCTCGATCGACACCTTCCAACCCGCTGTCGCGGCGGCCAGCATCCGGGCCGGCGCCAACGTGATCAATGACACCACCGGCCTGGCTGATCCCGAAATGGCCCGTGTGATCGCCGACAGCAACGCGCAGGTGATTATCACGCACAGCCTGGCCGCGGCGCGCAGTCCCTACCCGAAGCCGATCTACCAGGATGTGGTCGCCGAGGTGATGGCTCATCTGGGCGAGCGCGTGCAACGGGCGAGGGCTGCGGGCATCCCCGATGATCGCATTATCGTCGACCCCGGCCACGACCTGAACAAGAACACCCTGCACTCGCTGGAGCTGACCAGACGGTTCGCCGAACTCACCCGACTCGGTTTTCCAGTTCTGGCTGCCGTGTCGAACAAGGACTTCATCGGTGAGAGCATCGACCGCGCGCAGGGAGACCGGTTGGAGGGATCACTGGCGGCGGCGGTGATCTGCATCATGAACGGGGCACGGATCGTTCGCATGCACGATGTGGAGGCCGCTGTGGCCGCCGTGCGCATGACTGAAACCGTGCTGGGCTTTCGTGAGCCCGCGTACCTGAGCCACAACAGGGACTGATCATGCCCACACGACAGACGATTAATGAAATGGCCGGACTCGATCTGGCCGAGCTGATCGGGCACTACGCGCTCGACGACCGCACCGTGCCACACCTCAGGCTGAACTTCGTGTCGAGCCTTGACGGGGCGGCGACCCTCGATGGCCGCTCGGGAGGTCTGGGCAACGAGCAGGACCAACGGGTCATGAATGCTCTACGCACCTTCAGCGACGTGGTGCTGGTGGGTGCGGGCACAGTCCGCGCGGAAGGGTACGGCGGTCTGGATCTCGGCCCCGACGCGGTCCAGTGGCGTGTGGAGAACGGACTTCCGGCCGAGCCGGTGTTCGCGATCGTCTCCGGACATCTTGATCTGGACCCGGAATCGGGACCGTTCGTCGACCCTCCTGTTCGGCCGCTGATCTTCACCCACGACGGCGCCCCGGCGCACCGCAGACGCGCGCTGTCCCGAGTGGCCGACGTGATCACCTGCGGTACCGACACCGTTGACCTGCATCAGATGCGTGCTGAATTGAACGCGAGGGCGTTGCCCCAGGTGCTCTGCGAAGGCGGGCCGTCGCTGCTCGGCTCGATGTTGGAAGCTGATGTCGTCGATGAGCTATGCCTCTCGCTCGGCGCGACGATGGTCGGTGGCGAATCGAGGCGAATTGCGGTGAGCGACCACGAGACCGTCCGGCAGATGCGCCTTGTCGGGGTGCTTCGTGCAGGCGACATGCTGCTGCTGCGCTACCTGCGCCGGTAACGTGGGGGCATGACAGCAGTCACCGGGTTCCGCAGTTACGTCGCAATTGGCGACAGCTTCACCGAAGGGGTCGGCGACGAGCGCGATGACGGCCGTGTACGGGGCTGGGCCGACCTGGTGGCGCTCGGGTTCGCGCTGGCCAGCGATGAACCGGTGCTCTATGCCAACCTGGCCATCCGCGGGCGCAAGCTGAAACCACTGCTGGACGAGCAACTGCAGCCAGCAATCCAGCTTCGACCAGAACTCATCAGCATCAACGGTGGTGGGAACGACATCCTGCGCCCCCGCGTTCAGGTGGAGTCGATTGCACGGCTGTTGCTCGACTCCGCGGCCGAGGCTGTGGCGACCGGCAGTCACGTTCTGCTGTTGAGCGGGGCCAACCCGTCGCGGAACATGCCGTTGGGATCGGTTTTCTCCCGGCGTGGGACCGAACTCGACGACGCCGTGCGCGCCGGGGTGCCGGCCGATGGCGTCACGTTTGTGGACAACTGGGTGGATGAGCCGCTCGGTGACATTCGATACTGGTCCGCTGACAAACTGCACCTGAACGCGCTCGGCCACGCGCGTGTGGCCAGTAACGTCTTGACCGAGCTGCAGGTGCCGGTTCCCGCCGAGTGGGGGATTGCCGAGGTGGAGACCGCCCCCGCCGGAGAACGCGGGAGGGGCACCTTCGAGTATTATCGACGTTTCGTTCTGCCCTGGGTCGGGCGCCGGCTCACCGGCCGTTCTTCAGGAGACGGGCGCACCGCCAAGATCGCAGAGCTGATACCGGTCGATCCGACTCAGGCCTAGCCGCGCGCCGTGCCCATCTGCCCCAGCGGTGCAGGGAGCACGTTAGCGGGAAGATCGCGTCTGACGGCGGCGTTTGACGCCGCTGGTGACAATGAGCAGCAGGATCAGCAGGAATCCGACAGGCAGGCCGACCCGCGGGAAGAATGCCAGAATCAGCCAGAACCCGGAGGCGAACGTGTCGCCACTGACGCCCATGGCACCGGCGAGCAGCACAGCAAACAGGGCGATGATCGACAGCACGATCAGTCCGGCTCCGGTGTACGCCAGCACGGTGTCGAAGCGGCTGGTTGAGTTCTTGTTGTCATCGGTCACGTATCAAGGATAGGCGGGCATCCGCCACGGCCTAAACTAGAGGTTGCCCAATACAGGAGGATCACACACATGCCCACCGGCAAAGTCAAGTTCTACGACGACGACAAAGGTTTTGGCTTCATCACCTCCGATGACGGCCAACAGGTCTTCCTCCACGCTTCGGCGCTCCCGGCGGGGACCACCTCCGTCAAGCCGGGTACCAAGCTCGAGTTCGGGATCGCCGACGGTAAGCGTGGTGCCCAGGCGCTCTCGGTGCGCATCCTCGAGGCTCCGCCGACAATGGCCCGGCTGAATCGCAAGGCGGCAGACGACATGGTAGTCATCGTCGAGGATCTGGTGAAGGTGCTCGACGGAATCGGTACCGACCTTCGGCGCGGGCGGTACCCGGAGAATGCGCACAGCCGAAAGATTGCCTCCCTGCTGCGAAAGGTCGCTGATGAATTCGACGCCTGAGGTGACCCCGCCTGGAATGACCGCGCCTGGAATGACCGCGACCGATGACATCGCGGCAGGAGACGCTGTGACTGATGACGCTGTGACTGATGCAGCTGTGACGGAAGAAGCAGTCACTGAAGACGTAGCAGCTGAACGTGTCGTGACCGAAGGTGTCGTGACCGAAGGCGCAGCGGGTGGAGACGAAGTGGATGAAGTCGTCGTGGATGAAGTCGCTGTTGCTGAAGATGTCGTCGCTGACGGCGGTGCAATAGAGGAGGCTGTGCCCGTTGAGGCGGATGCCGTTCTCGCGGCCGCCACTGATTTGGCCCGCACCGCACTGGTCGAGATCACCCCGATCGAAACGATCGGCGCGGTTGTCGACCAGGTTGTCGGCGGTACACACGTGCTCACCCTGTTCTTCGAGAACGCGCTGCCCGGTTACCGCGGGTGGCGGTGGAGCGTGACACTGTCCCGCGTGGATGACCAGGCGCAGCCCAATGTGCTTGAGATGGGTCTGGTTCCTGGGGCCGATTCGATCATCGCTCCCGACTGGGTGCCGTGGTCTGACCGGCTGGCCGAATACAAGCTCAGCCAGGAGAACGCGGAGGCCGAAGCGGCTGCTGCGGCCGCCGGTCTCGAACAAGAAACAACCGGCGACGATCAAGACGACAACATCGACGACGAGGACGACGACCTCGACGAGGACGATCTGGTCGACGATGAACTCGATGATGCACTCGACCATTTGGACGAGGACGACATCATCGCCACGGACAGCGACGCCCTCGACGACGACGATGATGACGACGACGACGACGACGACGATGACGACGATGACGATGACGATGACGACGATGACGATGACGATGACGACGACGACGACGATGATGACGATGACGATGACGATGACGATGATGACGATGACGATGACGATGACGATGACGATGACGATGATGACGATGATGACGACGTCCACGACGACGACGATGACGTCCACGACGACGACAGCGGGTCCGACCGTCGCAATTGATTGACAAAGCGCCAGGGGCGGGGCATCCGCACGGGTGTGCCCTCCCGTCCTCCGCGCCACTGAGCCGGTGGCCTGATCGCCACTAGGCTGGGGCGAAGTATTTCTGACTGGAGTATGAGATGACCGATCTGATTGACACGACAGAGATGTATCTTCGTACGATCCTGGAACTCGAAGAAGAGAACATCGTGCCGTTGCGTGCCCGCATCTCTGAGCGTCTTCGCCATTCGGGGCCGACGGTGTCGCAGACGATCGGGCGCATGGAACGTGACGGGCTCGTCGTGGTCACCGGTGACCGTCACCTCGAACTCACGGCCCGCGGCCGCCAGAAGGCTGTCCATGTGATGCGTAAGCACCGGCTCGCCGAGCGACTGCTGAGTGACGTGATCGGGCTCGAGTGGGAATACGTGCACGAGGAGGCATGCCGCTGGGAGCACGTGATGAGCGAGCGCGTTGAACTGAAGATCCTCGAATTGCTGGGCAGCCCGACCGAGTCACCGTACGGCAACCCGATCCCTGGTCTGGAGGAGTTGGGGGCAGCGCCCGCGAAGGCGTTCGCGCAGGGTGTGAGTAACATCGTCGATGTCGTGGCCGAAGCGGCCGGGCCGGTGGAGACCGTCATTCGCCGGCTGGGGGAGCCGGCGCAGATCGAGCCGGAACTGCTGCTGCAGCTCAAACAGGCAGGGATCATTCCCGGGGCGCGGGTGACGATCTCGCCGGCCGGAAGCCGCACTCGCGTCGCTGCAACGGGCTTCGGTGACGGTTTGGAGTTGCCGGCCGACATGGCCAACCACATCTTCGTTTCCGTTTAGTCGCAATACGGCCGTTCAGACACATTCCTGCCGTTCAGGCACATTCCTGCCGTTCAGGCACATTCCTGCCGTTCACGCGAATTCCTGCCGTTCAGACTCACGAGAATGGGTTACTCTGTTTTCTTGACGACGCGCGAGCCGAGGAGCCAGATGACATTGCACGCGGTGAGGAGTGCCACCCCGACCAGGGGTGAGCGGTCCCGACTGCCTGCGAACGGATTCGGCTGTCAGCTGAGCACTCAGGTCACACAGGTCACAGCGGGTTCTGTCGTCCAGACAGAGCCTTTTTCTTGTGTGGGCGCCTGAAAAACAACCCCATCGGGATCCTTCGTTCGCTGACGTCTCTACCGGTAGATCTGGAAGCCGTCCAGAGCAGTACGGAGGAAGAATGCGCACATTGGTCCTGAACGCGGGCTACGAACCGCTGGCCGTCGTCTCGTTCAAGCGAGCCGTCGTGCTCGTGCTGAACAGCAAGGCCACCGTGATCCTCAGCGATATCGATCACCCCGTACACAGCGCATCGGGCACGTACGAGCGGCCATCGGTGATTGTGTTGACGCGTTACGTGAAGATCCCCAGGGCCCGGCTCGTGCCCGTCAGTCGGCGCGGGATCCTCAGGCGTGACGGGCAGCGATGCTGCTATTGCGGTCACACGGCGACCACGATCGACCACGTGCTGCCGAAGTCGCGCGGCGGAGACGAGAGCTGGGAGAACCTGGTCGCCTGCTGCCTTGGCTGCAACAACAAGAAGAGTGACCGTACACCCGGTGAGATGGGCTGGTCGATGCGATTCAACCCCCGCATACCGCACCACACAGCGTGGATGGTACGGGGGCTCGAGAGCGCCGAGCCGCAGTGGGGAGAGTATTTGGCCCCGCTCGCCGCGTGATGCCGGTGCGCCGCACACTCACAATGTGCGCTGCTGCGCCGCGGCCGAATGGGTCGAGATGAACCCGGTCGATGTCTCCGCTACACTCGATGGGTCAGCCTCTGTAGCTCAATGGAAGAGCAGGTCCGTCCTAAGGATAAGGTTGGGGGTTCGAGTCCCTCCAGGGGCACTTCCGGCTTGATTCGTGGCTCGAACACCGCACCATCCGGTACGGGGTTGCCTTTTCGGTTCTCGGTGGGCACAGTCAGAGATCATCCGGCGGCGTCGGATACGTTCGCGGAGGCGATCCTCCGGCTGGCTTGTCAGAGATGGGGCGTGTCCGTTGCTCCCACAACGGCCTCTGCCGATGAAGCCGATGAAGCCGACGAGGTCCCGGAAAGTGCCGAAACCAAATCTGACGTCACCTGCAGCAGTGATAACCGCGGGTAGTGCGCGCAGAAGCCGAAACCGAACCCTCTTGCACGGCCGAATCCGCAGCCTCAGTCGGTGCCGGCGTCGAACATTGCTGCCTCGGATGCCGCGTCGATTGCGTCGGCAAGCGCCTCATCCTGGGCATTCAGATGGCTGCCGTCGGTGATCTCGGCCGATTCGCCCTCGGCCAGCTCTCCGACCAGCTCGGCGGTGGCGCCGCCGATTATGCCCTTCGCGGCATATTGTTCAAGACGCGCCCGAGAGTCGGCAATGTCGAGATTGCGCATCGTGAGTTGTCCGATGCGGTCGATCGGGCCGAACACGGCATCACCGACGCGCTCCATCGACAGGCGCTCGGGTGTGTAGCTCAGTGACGAACCGGTGGTGTCGAGGACGGTGTAGTCCTCGCCGCGGCGCAGACGGACCGTGACCGAACCGGTGACGGCAAGGCCGACCCACTTCTGAATCGACTCGCGCATCATCAGCGACTGCGGGTCGAGCCAGCGGCCCTCGTACATCAGGCGCCCCAGACGGCGCCCCTCGGAGTGGTACGTCGCAATCGTGTCTTCGTTGTGGATCCCGGTGAGCAGCCGCTCATAAGCGATGTGAAGCAGCGCCATGCCGGGAGCCTCGTAGATGCCGCGGCTCTTCGCCTCGATGATGCGGTTCTCGATCTGGTCGCTCATGCCCAGGCCGTGGCGGCCACCGATCGTGTTCGCCTCGTGCACCAGCGCAACCGGGTCACCGTACTCCACGCCGTTGATCGCGACCGGGCGTCCCTCGCTGAACGTGATGGTGACATCCTCGGTGGCGATCTTCACGGAGTCGTCCCAGAAACGCACCCCCATGAGTGGTTCCACGGTCTCCAGGGAGACATCGAGGTGCTCCAGCGTCTTCGCCTCGTGCGTCGCGCCCCAGATGTTCGCGTCGGTGGAATATGCCTTGTCCGCGGAATCGCGGTAGGGAAACCCACGTTCCACCAACCACTCGCTCATCTCGGAGCGGCCGCCGAGCTCGGTGACGAAGTCGGCGTCCAGCCAGGGCTTGTAGATGCGCAGGCGGGGGTGGGCGAGCAGGCCGTAGCGGTAGAACCGCTCGATGTCGTTTCCCTTGTACGTCGATCCGTCACCCCAGATGTCCACCTCGTCGTCGCGCATGGCACGCACCAGCAAGGTGCCGGTCACGGCTCGGCCGAGGGGGGTGGTGTTGAAGTAGGTGCGGCCTGCTGTGCGGAGATGGAAAGCGCCGCAGGCGAGTGCCACCAGACCCTCCTCGACAAGGGCGGCCTTGCAATCGACCAGGCGGGACAACTCGGCGCCGTATTCCAGAGCGCGTACCGACACTGAGTCGATGTCTGGCTCGTCGTACTGTCCGAGGTCACCGGTGTATGTGCACGGAATTGAACCCTTCTCGCGCATCCAGGCGACGGCTACCGAGGTATCGAGGCCCCCGGAGAAGGCGATGCCGACGCGTTCGCCGACGGGAAGGGAGGTGAGAACTTTAGACATGGCTCCCAGCTTAGTGAAGACGGGCGTCTGCTCCGGCCAGTCGGTTCCCGCTGCGGGGGAGACGGCTGAAGGAAACGTCGGGGCGTTGAGCGCCCCACCGTAACAGTCGGAATCTCTGGCGTCCGCGTTGGTAAAATGTTAGGGTCTATTAACTCAAATTTGACCGTACTCGTAGGGGTTACCGTGGACTTCTCTGAAACACCCGAACATGCTGAGCTGAAATCAGCGGTCGCTTCGATCGTCGCACCGTTCGGTCGCGACTACTACGTGCAACACGCAAAGGATCGCGAGCCCTGCGATGAAGTGTGGAGCGCCCTGGGCGACGCCGGCTTCATCGGAGTGAACATCCCCGAGGAATACGGTGGTGGCGGCGGAGGCATGCTCGAACTCGCGCTGGTGTGCGAGGAGGGTGCCGCCCAGGGGGTGCCGCTCCTGTTGATGCTCGTCTCGGCTGCAATCTCCGCCGAGGTCATCACCGAGTACGGTACCGACGACCAGAAGTCGCGCTGGCTGCCGGGGTTGGCCGACGGCACATCGAAGGTCGTCTTCGCCATCACCGAACCGGATGCCGGCAGCAACTCGCACCGCATATCCACCACGGCCACCAGGGACGGCGACGAATGGGTGCTGTCTGGCTCCAAGTACTACATCTCCGGCGTCGACGAGGCAGACGCCCTGCTCGTGGTCGCCCGCACCGGGCAGCGAGATGAGGGCACCGGAGGCCAAGGACGCGCAAAACTGTCCCTGTTCATCGTGCCGATCGATGCGCCGGGCATGGAGAAAACACCCATCGACATGGATGTGATGCTGCCGGAGAAGCAGTACACGCTCTTCTTCGACGGTGTTCGGCTCGGCGCGGATGCCCTCGTCGGGGAGGTGGACAAGGGGTTCCAGCAGGTCTTCCACGGCCTCAACCCGGAGCGCATCACGGGTGCGGCGCTCTGTATCGGCATCGCCAGGCACGCCCTGAACCAGGCCGCCCAGTACGCCAACGAGCGCGAGGTGTGGGGCGTTCCGATCGGTGCCCACCAAGGGGTGGCGCATCCGTTGGCGATCGCCAGCATGGAGACCGAACTGGCGGCACTGATGATGCGCAAGGCAGCCTGGCTGCACGACAACGGTCTGCCGGCGGGGGAGGCGTCCAACACCGCGAAGTACGCGGCAGCCGAAGCAGCGCTGTCCGCTATCGACGCGGCCGTGCAGACCCACGGCGGCAACGGCCTTACCCGCGAATACGGGCTGATTCCCTATTGGGGGCTGGCCCGCCTACTCCGAATCGCCCCGGTCAGCCGGGAGATGATCATCAACTACATCGCCCAGCACAACCTCGGGCTGCCCCGCTCCTACTGAGTGCAAACAGGCAGAACCGTGCCGGCACTGCCCAAAACAGGCACCGTTGCCGCTTTGGTACGCGTTTTGCCTGTTTTCGCCGACGGGTGCGCACGTCGCACCCCAGCCGGTTCAGGCGAGTTCGCCCGCCACCAGGCGCCTGGTCACGTCGGTGAACAGCGTCAACCCGGCCACACAGTCCTCGTCCGACGTGTGCTCGCGCTCGTTGTGCGAGATACCGTCGGCGCTCGGAACGAACAGCATGATCGACGGTACGACGTCTTTCATGTTGGTCGAATCGTGGCCGGCGAGTGTCATGATCGTGCGGCTGCTGAGCCCCAACTCGTTGGCAGCGGCCTCGGCCAGCGCCACACCCTCGGGCTGGTAGGCGAGTAGGCCCCAGCGGTGCTTCAGGTTCAACTCGATGCGCACGCGAGCCTTGGTCTCGGCCTCTGCGGCCGCCTTTTCCAGCAGCGCGATCGCCTCGTCGAGCACGGTCTCGTCTGCTGAGCGCAGATCCATGTTGAACGTGGTCTCCCGGGCGACAGTCACGGGGGAGTTCGGCAGAACCTCCAAGTAGGAGACGGCGGTGTGCAGGATGCCGGGGGTGAAGTTGTCGACCACCTCGCGTGCGGCGGTGATCATCATGGCGGCGCCGTAAAGAGCGTCCTGCCGGTCTTCCATTGCAGTGGCTCCCGTGTGCGACTGTTCGCCATGCACCGTCACCAGGAACTTGCGTGCGCCCCACGTCTTGTCAACCAAGCCGATCGTGATTCCGTCGCGCTCCAACAGGCGACCCTGCTCGATGTGGATCTCGCCGTAGCAGGCGACCGCCGGACCGGCGTAGCCGTCTCTGGCGATCACGTCGTTCATTGACTCGCGCACGCTCACCCCGGCCACATCGAGGGTGTCCAGTGCCTCGTCGAGGTTGAGCTTGCCGGTGTACACGCCGCTGCCCATCATGCTCGGTGTGAAGCGGCAGCCCTCCTCGTTGAACCAGTTCACAACCGCGACGTTGTGCTTTGCCGTGAGCTCACCGGAAGCCAGCGTCTCGGCGATGCGTGCGGCGGCGAACGCCGCAGCGAAGACGCCGTATGCCCCGTCGAACTTGCCGCCCTTCGGCTGGGAGTCCAGGTGCGACCCGAGCAGCACATAGGGCGCCCCGGGAATGTGTTCAAACAGTCCGAACTGGTTTCCGATGCCGTCGAATCGGATGGTGAACCCACGCTGGGTCAACCACGCAGCCAACCATTCTCGGGTCTCGTGGTCGGCCGCGGTTCCCGCCTGGCGCTCCACTCCGCCGCGATCCGTCGCTCCGATCGCGGACAGTTGGGCGAAATCGCGCAGAAAGGATTCATTGGTGAGGGGCATCGATCTTCCTTTGTTCCTGGAGGTTCTGAACCTGGAAGCTCAGACCCTGAACCTTATGACTCGTCGTAGACGTTGTACCGCAACTCGCAACGGTGCGAGGGCCGTTTCCGGCTTTGTGTCGCCGGAGCGGATCCGGCAGTGTCGTGCTTGAGCCGTTTCCGGCGCCATGCTGCTGGAGCAGTTTCCGGGCGCTGGGCACAGTTCAGTCAGAGCACAGTTTAGTCAGACTTCGCCGTTCGTTCGCCGTGTGCACGCGGCGGCCCGGTCGCTTTGTGATAATGGGCACTGGCGACTATCGGCGGCTGGAAGGAACTTCTGTGACATCCTGGCTCGAAGCCGTGCCCGCGCTGCTCGTCGCACTGATGGTGCTGGCCGTGCCCGGCACCCTCATCGTGCTGCTGCTCCTGCGACTCAGGGGACTCCTGGCGGTGGCCGCCATCCCCGCCGTCTCGATCTCAATCATCGCCGTCAGCGCCATTGTCGGTCCGTGGCTCGGGCTCCGTTGGGGATGGTGGTTGCCCGCGCTCGGCACAGCGGTTGTCGCCGGTGGTGTACTGATGATTCGTAAACTGGTCCCGCAGGTGTGGCGGGCCGCTCGGCACGGAAGTAGTGCGACCGGGCGCCTCGGAGTCGAACGCCGTGTTCTCGGGTGGGGTCTCACGGGGGCTGCGCTCGCCGCCGTTGTCATCATCGGCCGACTGGTCGTAGCGGTGAAGAATCCGGAGCAGATCTCCCAGAACTACGACACCGTGTTCCACCTGAACGCGGTGCGATCCATCCTCGACACCGGCAACGGATCGTCGTTCGCCATCTCGTGGTTCATGCGCACCAACAACGATCCGGTCTTCTACCCGGCGGCCTGGCACGATCTGGTCAGCCTGCTGATCAGCCTCACCGGAGCCAGCATTCCGGCCGCGACCAACGTGATGTGGGTGGCTGTGGCTGCCTTCGTCTGGCCGGTCGGCTGCGTCGTGCTCACCCGTACCCTGGTCGGGCCCAACGTGCCGATCATCGCGGCAGCCGGCGTGCTTTCCGCCTCATTCGCCGCATTCCCGTTTCTGCTGCTGTTCTATGGGACGGCCTACCCGAACACCGTGGCGAACAGCCTCGTTCCTCTCGGCATCGCCCTCGTCGTGATGATGCTGAAGGCCGGGCCACAGCCGTTGGCGGGGCCAACTGTCGCGTCCATGCTCCTGGTGCTCGTACTGCCGGGCATTCTGCTGGCGCAGCCGAACGGTGTGTTCTCGATCGCGTTCATCCTCACTCCGCTTCTGGCGATGGTCGTCTGGGCGTGGTTGCGGCGCGGGTTCCGGCACCATTCGGTACGCGGGTTGGTGCGCGCGGCAGTATTGCTGGTCGCGGCGGCGGTCATCGCCGTGGCACTGTTCAGCGTGCCCAGCTTTCGACGGCTGTTCGCCTTTGCCAACGCCCAGCAGGTTCCGTTCCTGGATGCCATCTGGCGGGGAATCTGGAACATGCCCCTGCCGACCGATGCACCCGCGATACTGGTCACCGGCCTCGTGGTGTTCGGGTTGGTCGTCGCCTGGCGCCGTCACCGGCTGGGATGGCTGTTTGTCAGTGTGCTGCTTGCACTTGTCGCCTACGCGTTCGCCGTCGGCAGCAACTGGGGGATCGGCAACCTGCTGATCGCCCCGTGGTGGGGGAACCCGGAGCGGATCGCCGCAATTCTTCCCTTGGCGTCGATCCCGCTCGCCGCGATCGGGCTCGGCACGCTGGCCGGGATGCTGGCTCGGCCGCTCGGCACACCGGCGCGCTGGTTGGTGCCGACGGCCACGCTGGTGGTCGGTGTTCTTTTGATCACGGTGTCGCCTCCGCTGAGACAGATCGAGGCGGCGATCACCGATGTCTTCCACGTACCAGCGGTACCCAACCCGTTGAAACAACTCGACGCCGATGAACTGGAGATGCTCGGCAGGCTCGACGACTTGGTGCCTGCCGACCAGATGATGGCGAACAACCCATGGAACGGATCGGCGCTGGCGATGGCGCTCGCGGATCGACGGGTGCTTGTGCCGTACATGTCGATCTTCACGCTCGACGACGACCAGCAGATCTTGAGCACCTCGTTGGACCAGATTGCCGACTCGGTGCCGGTCTGTGATGCCGCCCGCAACAAGAATCTGCGCTACCTGCTCGACTTCGGCACCGACTTCATCGCCGCGCAACGGTACGGGCGCGTTCAGTACCCGGGGATTGACGCCGCTGCGACATCGGGCGCGTTTAGACTGGTCAGCGAGGTCGGCCACGCCAGATTGTACGAGCTCACCCGGTGTGCCTCCGGGTTGCCCGGCGAGCCGCGTTCACTGGCACCGGTGCCTGCTGGCTGACCCGAGTGGCCCCGCAGGAGGCGCTCACACCACTTCATGGGAAGAGGCAATCCGCGATGACTCAGAAACTACAACCCGGGTGGAGAACCACCCGAATCACACGGGCGCTCGGAATCGATCTGCCCATCGTGCTGGGGCCCTTCGGCGGCGCCTCGTCGACGGCCCTGGTGGCACGAGTCAGCAGCGCTGGCGGCCTCGGATCGTACGGCGCCTACAGCCTTTCCGGCCAGCGCATCGTCCAAGTGGCCGCGGAGATCCGTGCGCTGACAGACCGTCCGTTCGCCTTCAACCTGTGGGTGCCGCACGATGGCAGTGACGAATACCGGCCCACCGCCGACGAGTTCGCTCGGCACCTGGCGCCGCTCCAGCCGTACTTCTCCGAACTCGGCGTCGAGGTTCCTGAGCGTCCGGATCGATTCTTTCCCGACTTCACCGAGCAGTTCGAAGCCGTGCTCGAAGCCCGCCCCGCCGCGTTGAGCTTCGTCTACGGCGCCCCGCCGGCCACCCTCGTCGAGCGGGCGAAGGAACGGGGGATCACCCTGGTCGGAACGGCCTCCACGGTGGCCGAGGCCGTCTTTCTGGAGCGCGCGGGAATGGATGTGGTGGTGGCATCCGGTTTCGAGGCGGCCGGCCACAGGGTGTCGTTCCTGGCGGCCGCCGAGGACTCGTTGATCGGATCCCTCGCATTGGTGCCCCAAGTGGTGGATTCCGTTCGAGTGCCTGTGGTCGCGGCCGGCGGAATAGCGAGCGGGCGGCAGTTGGCCGCCGTACTAGTTCTGGGCGCGGACGCAGCCCAGGTCGGTACCGCGTTCCTGGCCACCGACGATTCGGCGATCAGCGACCCGCACCGCGCGGCATTGTTCAGCGAACGTGCCGCACACACCGCCCTGACTCGGGCGTTCAGCGGCCGCTTGGCGCGCGGAATCCCCAACGAGTTCAGCCGACAGGTGGCCTCAGGCAGCCAGCCGGTGGCGCCGTTTCCGCTGCAGAGTTGGCTGATGGGGCGGCTCAAGCAAGCCGCCATCGCCCAGGGCAGGGGTGAGCTGATCTCGCTCTGGGCAGGGCAGTCAGCGGGAATGATCCGGTTCCGAAACGCAGCCGAAGTGATCGATGACCTGGTCGCCGAGGCCGACCGCCTGTTGGCGTGAATACCGCGCTTCAGGGCCCCGTGCCGGGCCCCGTGCCGGGTGCAGAGCGCCGTGCCGGACCCAGTCAGCGCCTCAGCGCGCAGCAGCGTGAACAGGAGCCGTGCGAGAATGAACCATGACCTATCAGGGCGACCCAGCACGTTATGATTCGATGCAATACCGCAGGTCGGGGGCCAGCGGGCTGAAACTCCCGGCCGTCTCGCTCGGACTGTGGCAGAACTTCGGCGACACCTCCTCGTTCGACACGCAGCGGGAGATTCTGCGGCGCGCGTTCGACTCGGGGGTGACCCATTTCGACCTGGCCAACAACTACGGCCCGCCGTACGGCAGCGCCGAAACGAATTTCGGGCGCCACCTCAGAGACGACTTTCGCCCCTATCGGGACGAGATGATCATCTCGTCGAAGGCCGGCTATGACATGTGGCCGGGCCCGTACGGAGATTTCGGATCGCGCAAGTACCTGCTCGCCAGCCTGGACCAGTCGCTCGAGCGGATGGGCCTCGACTATGTCGACATCTTCTACTCGCACCGGGCCGATCCCGACACACCCCTCGAGGAGACAATGGGGGCGTTGCACACCGCGGTGACCAGTGGCCGCGCCCTGTACGCGGGTATCTCCTCCTACTCGCCCGAACGCACCCGCGAGGCTGCGGCCATCCTGGCCGACCTGGGCACCCCCCTCACCATCCACCAACCGTCGTATTCGATGTTCAACCGCTGGGTCGAAGGGGGACTGCTCGACGCCCTGGCCGACACGGGCAGTGGCTGCATCGTCTTCTCCCCGCTGGCGCAGGGCATGCTGACCGACCGCTACCTGAACGGCATCCCTGAAGGTTCGCGGGCGTCCCGCCCCGGGTCCCTCGCGCAGGAGTTGATCACCGACGACGCGCTCGATCGCATTCGGGCGCTCAACGAGATCGCCGCCGGCCGGGGACAGACGCTCGCGCAGCTCGCGCTCAGTTGGGCGCTGCGGCACGATCGGATCACGTCTGTACTGGTCGGTGCCAGTTCGGTGCAGCAGCTTGACGACAATATTGCGGCCACCCAGAATCTGAATTTCACGGACAGTGAATTGGCCGAGATCGACGAATACGCTGTGGAAGCCGGAATCAACCTCTGGGAATCGTCCAGCACCGTGTGATCTGCCCCAGACTGCCGCCGCGGCCGAGTATCGCCGTGCTGGGCGCACGCTGGGAAATGGAACATGCCCGGCCCCGTTGACCGCGATTGGGGGCATGCGCATTTAGGGTGGCCATGTGTGGAGACTCGACAAGAAACACGCAGGAGGCGACATCCTTACCGAACGCACGGATGATGCTGACCCCGAACTGCAGACAGAAGGCGGCCTGGCGCTGCATCCTTCAGCGAGCCCTCACGCCGTGAGCACCGGCGATCCCGGGGTGCCTGCGGGAAACATCGCGGAGCCCGAATGGCAGCGGTGGCGCGAGGAACTCCAGTCTCTGGGCGGCCGTTCGCCGCTGCTGCACTTCTCTGACGCACCGCGCACCCGTATAGAACTCAGCACCACGCACCCGGGAGGACTGCCACAGTTCATCACCGGCCATTCGGTGCTGCTGTCGAACCTGATCCGTGATGACCTCGCTCTCAGGAACGCCCGGGTCGCTGCCAGCGCCATCACGGCCAAAGGTGTCGAGTTGCGCACCGTGCGTGGGATCGAAGCCGTGCACCTCGCGATCGGTCTGGCCCACTGGCGACACGAGGGTGAAGAGTTCACCGCACCGGTGCTGCTCCGCCCGCTCGCGATCAGGCGCTACGGTCGTGACTTCGAACTCAAACTCAAGGGCCAGCCGTTCCTCAACCCTGAACTCGCGCGGGCGCTGAGCGAACAGTTCCAGATCACTCTCGACGCCAACGCCTTCGTCGCCCTCGCTCTGTCGAATGGAGAATTCAAACCGCAGCCGGTGATCGACCGCCTGCGCGGACTGACCTCCCACTTGCAGTGGTTCAACGTCGAGCCCCGGTTGGTGGTCTCAAGTTTTGCCTCGGTGAGCGCCGACCTGTTGGCCGATGCGCGGGACCTGGACCATCCGATTCTCGACGCTGTCGCCGGAAACCCGACCGCGCGGCAGGTTGTGGCCTCCGCCGGCCTGAACGCAACAGTGACCGGGCAGGATGAGCGTTCTCCGTCGTTGGACACGTTGCTGCTCGACGCAGACACCGAGCAGGAACAAGCGATCGCCCACATCGCGGCCGGCTCCTCGCTGGTCGTGAAGACGCTGCCCGGGACGGGTGGAACCCAGACGATCGTCAATGCGATCGGTGCCCTGGTCTCGCAACACAAGCGCGTACTGGTGGTCAGCCCGCGCAAGTCCAGCCTCGACGGCATCCGCCATCGGCTGGCGCAGGCGCAACTCACGGGAATGGCCGTGTCCGTCAAGACGCTCCGGCGTGACCTGATCCACTCGATCGCGCGCAACGAGAAGGCGACCGAGCCCGCGATCTCCGAGGTGGACGACGCCCTGGTGCGCCTGCGCAAGGTGCTGCTCGATTACCGCGGGGCGCTGCAACGCACAGATCGGGTTCTGGGAGTCTCCGTGCTCCAGGCGTTGGACCAACTGACGCGGTTGGCCCAGTTGCCGGTCGCCCCCACGACCAGGGCACGGCTCGACCGGCAATCGATCCAGGCGCTTGCCCGTGGACGCGAGGAGATCGCGGCACTGCTGGTGAAGGCCGCTGCGTTGGGGGAGTTCCGTTACGGTCCCGACGATTCGCCCTGGTACGGGGCCTCATTCTCGACCACCGAGGAAGCCACCGAGACCCACGAACTCGCCAAGCGGCTCAATGAGATCCAGCTGCCTCGACTCCTGGCCCGGGCCTACGACGTGATCGGGCAGACCCGGATGCGCCCGTTCGAGTCGATCGCCGAACTCGGCATCTACCTGCGCCTGCTCATGGACATTCGGGAGACACTGGATCGCTTCAGGCCGGCAGTGTTCGACCGTCCGCTGACCGAGTTGATCGCCGCCACTTCTTCGAAGCGGGAATCTCCCCAGATGTCGGGGGCGAATCGCCGGCGCCTGCGCAAACTGTCCAGGGAGTACCTGCGGCCGGGCGTGCATGTCACCGACATGAACGCCAGCCTGAGGAAGATCCAGCAGCAGCGCACGCTGTGGCAGCGGTATGTCGCCGCCGGCACCACGCCGCAGTTGCCGACCGGCATCGCTGACGTGCAGGTCGCCTACCAGCGGGTTTCGGGAGACCTGGCCCAGCTGGACACCCCACTGGGCACTCTCGGAACCGCGTCTGAACTTGCGGGCCTGCCCATCGGCGAACTCGTGAACAAGATCGCTGGGCTCTCCGCAGAGTCGGAGGTGCTCGCGAACCTTCAGGAGCGCACCGCGATTCTCAGTCGACTGCATGCGCTCAACCTGGAGCCACTGCTCGAAGACCTCGCCCACCGCCACGTCGCCGAGGAGAACGTTGCCGACGAGTTGGAGAACGCCTGGTGGCAGTCGGTCCTCGAATCGATGCTCGCCGACGAACGTGCCCTGTTGAACGCGAACACCAAGGTCGTCGATCGCCTGGAGGCAGACTTCCGGCTGGTCGACGAGGCCCATGCCAAGGCGAACGGCCCACTGCTCGCATGGAAGCTCTCCGAGACCTGGAAGATCGCGATGGTCGACTTCCCACAGGAGACCGAACGCATCCGCGCCCTTCTCAAGTCGGGAGCAACCACCCCAGCGAGTCTGGAGGGCCAGGCGCCCAACCTGGCGCGTATCCTCGCCCCGGTCTGGCTGGCCTCACCCTATGAGACACACACGATTCCGACCGGTGCGAACTTCGATGCCGTCTTCCTTGTCGACGCCGGTGCCACCACGTTTGCCGAGAACATCGGCGCCATCCGGCGTGCCCGCCAGGTGGTGGCGTTCGGAGACCCCGTCACGCAGACGCCGTCGGCATTCAACATTGGCGTGGTCGAAGGCCAGGACGGCCAGCAGGAGGCCGACGTGGACGAGATCCACGCCGATTCCGCGCTCTCACGGCTGGGTGCACTGCTGCCGTCGCTCACACTCACCCGCAGCTACCGCGCGGGAGGCGAAGACCTGGCCGAATTGGTGAACCGTCGCTTTTACGGTGGCCGCATCGAGTCACTGCCGTGGGCAGGGACCTATCTCGGGCACGACAGCCTCAAGCTGCACCACGTGGCCGACGGTCGGGGTATGCCCGACCCGGAAACCGGAACCGTCGAGAGCGTCGACGCCGAAGTGGCCCGGGTGGTCGAGTTGGTGCTCGACCACGCCACCAATCGGCCCAAGGAATCTCTGATGGTCATCACCGCGAGTGCTCGCCATGCGGTGCGCGTGAACCAGGCAGTACTCGCTGCGTTCTCCCGTCGTACTGAGCTGAGCGAATTCATCCTGTCCGACCGTGCCGAAGCGTTCACTGTCGCCACGTTGCAGGAGTCTGTGGGGCAGAGCCGGGACCGAGTGATCTTCTCGATCGGTTACGGTCGCACCCCACATGGGCGGTTGCTCAGCGACTTCGGGGCGCTGGCCGAGCCAGGCGGGGAGCGGTTGCTCGCCGTCGGAATGACCTGCGCGCGCCGTTCGATGGCCATCGTCTCCTGTTTCACCCCTGAGGACATTGACGTGTCACGGATGAGGCACGGTATCGCAGCACTTGCCCGTGTGCTTGCCGAGACGGCAGCACTCGACACCGCAGATCAGCCCGAATCAGAGGCCGAACCGCTTTTGGTCGACCTGGTGGCGCGCCTTTCTCGAATGGGAATCACAGCCAAGCTCGGGCACCGCGGAAAGCTCTCGTTGGTGGCCACACACGCCGGTCGCGCGGTGGTGGTCGAGACCGACACGGTGGTTGGCGCCCGGAGCCTGCGCGAGTCTCTGCGGCTGCGACCAGTGGTGTTGCGGCGACTGGGCTGGCACTATTTGAGGGTGCACAACTTCGAACTCTTCGCCGATCCGCAGGCTGTGGCGTCTCGGATCGCTGCCCTGATCGGTGTGCGTGACATCTCGACAGCCACGGGGCCGATCCCGGTCCAGCCAGACGGCCAGTAGCAGCGACGGAGACCTGGTCATGACTGAGTCTGAGCCGGCCGTTGAGGCGGTAGGTGAGCCTCGCATCCAGAGGGTTCCGGGCACGAGCAGACGGGTGCGCTATTCTGCCGATTCGATCGAATCTGTGGCGCAGAATGTGTCGACGAACGCACCTCCGCCCGAACGGTCAGCAGACAGCACGAACCAGGCGTGGCACGACCCTGACGACAATAATGACGACCGCCTGAGGCGCGACAAGCCTCCGCACTGGAGTTGACCGGTACAGACTGACCGGTACAGACTGACCGATCCAGATTGACCGGTACAGACTGACGGCCAAGCGCCTCGGATGCCGGGCATCCGAGGCGCTTGGCCGTCAGCGGAAATTAGGTCAGGGAGTGTGCTTGCCGTCGCTCGTGATCGCCGGCGCTGCCAGCAGATCGCGAATGTCGGCCAGAAGTTCCAGCTCGGTCGCCTCCGCGGGAGTTGCTTCCTTCTCCTTGGCGAACTTCGCCATGAAGTGGTTCAGCGGCACGACGAACAGGAAGTAGACGGCCGCGGCGATGATGACGAAGTTGATCACAGCACCGAGGAAGGCCCCGAACAGGATCTGGCTGTTTCCGATGGTCACGACCATCGCCTTGTCTAAGCTGTCTGCTTTGAAGATGGAACTGATCAGCGGGTTGATCACGTTGTCGACCAACGCGGCCACGACCGCAGCGAAGGCTACACCAATGACGAACGCCACCGCGAGGTCTACGACATTGCCGCGCAGTAAGAACTCTTTGAAGCCTTTCACGGGGTTCTCCTTTGTGAAGGTGAGGGAAAATTGAACAGTTTCCTGATTTTACCTGATGCAGCCCCGTTTTGACGTGTGGACGTCGCTTATTTCTGGGCGTTCGAGGCCGAACCCGTCGCGGAGCGCCCGGCCTTCGAGCCGGATCCTGAATCCTTGCTGCCGGAGCCGCTGCTGCCGGAGCCGCTGCTGCCGGAGCCGCTGCTGCCGGACCCGCTGCCGCCGGGGTTCGCTGACGGCTTTGGCGTCTTCGGCTGGCCGGACGACTCCTTCCCGGTCGAACTCTCTTTTCCGCTTGATTTCTCCGAAATCTTGTGTGCCGGAAGTTTGCCCGATGGCTGGTCGCGAGAGTCGGTGCGGTAGAAACCAGACCCGACGAAGGCCACCCCGACGGGGCTGAAGACCTTGCGCAACACTCCGCCACAGGACGGGCAGACCGTGAGCGAGTCATCGGCGAAAGACTGGTGGATATCGAACTCATGGGCGCAGTCTGTGCACAGGTATGAGTAAGTGGGCACGTGTGGTTCCTTCAGTCAATGTGGCCAGTCGATGCGGCCAGTCAGTGTGGTCAGTCAGTGTGGCCAGCCAGTGCGGCCAGACAATGCGGTGACGCAAAGCGGCCTGCCGGTCATCCACCAGAATACCGGCTCGCTCAGAACGAGATGACCCCGCCCGGTGTGACGACGCCGTCGACCGGTTGGTCGTGCAACTCCCTCGGCACACTGTCGACCAGCTCGTGGTCAAAGATCACCGCGAACACCGGAGGCCTGCGATCCATCGAACCGAGTGTCTTGTCGAAATAGCCTCGGCCCCATCCCATCCGCAGGCCATCGCGCCCCACCGACGCGGCCGGCACGATGATCAGGTCCACGTCATTGATCGCAATCGGGCCCAGCAGGTCTCCTCGGGGTTCTGGGGTGCCGAAGAGCCCATCGGTCTCGGCCCCGGGCCCACCGGCCGTCCAATCCAGCAGGCCGTCTTCCCTAGAGATCGGGAACAGTACGCGGATGTCATGATCCTGCGCCCAGTTGACGAACGGCCGGGTGTTGGGCTCATGAGGAGTGGGCAGGTAGCAGGAGATCGAGCGGGCGCCCAAACCGCTCACGAGTTCGATCAAGTGGCCGGTGAGCCCGTCGGTCGCAACGTCCTTCTCCAGTGCGGTCATGTTTCTTCGACGTTCACGCAACTCGGCGCGCAGGGCCCGTTTTTGATGACTCGGGTCGCTGTTCATGCAACACACTCTAGTTGAACGGGTATGACGAGACCGAGCGGGCACGGCTCGGGCGATGACAGCGACACCGATTGCCCGATACGCTCAGAAGCATGCAGAAGAAAATCACCAAGGCAGTCATCCCCGCAGCGGGCCTCGGCACTCGTTTTCTCCCGGCCACAAAGGCGCTCCCAAAGGAGATGCTGCCCGTCGTCGACAAACCGGCCATCCAATACGTTGTCGAAGAGGCGGTCGAGGCCGGGCTCGAAGACGTGCTGATGATCGTCGGCCGTGGCAAAGACGCCCTGACCAACCATTTCGACCGAGTGCTCGAACTCGAGGACACCCTTGAGCGCAAGGGGGATCTCGCGCGGCTGAAGCGAGTGAACGCGTCCAGCGACCTCGCCGATGTGCACTTCGTGCGTCAGGGCGATCCGAAGGGCTTGGGGCATGCGGTGCTGCGCGCGAAGAATCACGTCGGTGACCAACCCTTCGCTGTGCTGCTCGGAGACGACCTGATCGACGAACGTGACCCTCTCCTGAGTCTGATGTTGGACGAGCAGGTAGCCCGACAGGCGACGATCATCGCTTTGATGGAAGTTCCGCCCGAGAGCATTCATATGTACGGGGCGGCCGCGGTGGAGGCGACCGACAATCCCGATGTGGTGCGGGTCACCGGTCTGGTCGAGAAGCCGGATGCTGCTGATGCGCCGTCCAACCTGGCACTGATCGGACGCTACGTGTTGCGTCCCGAGGTCTTCGCGGTGCTGGAGAAGACCCCTCCCGGTAAGGGTGGCGAGATCCAGCTGACCGATGCGCTCCAAGTGCTCGCGGCCGATCCGAGCATCGCCGGCGGTGTCTACGGGGTCGTCTTTCGGGGCCGACGCTACGACACCGGTGATCGCGCCGACTATATCAAGGCGATCGTGCAGCTGGCGGTCGAGCGGGAAGACCTTGGGCTGGAACTGCGCCCGTGGTTGAAGGACTTCGTCCACACGCTTGACTGATCGACGAGGCAGATTCGAGGCGGGTGGCTTTTCATGGCGCTGACCATACCAACGCTGAAGGAGGGTTCTCTCACCCTTCGCCCCATTCGCGCCCGTGACGCCCGTGCGCTCGAGCGGGAACTGATTGATAATCGTTCCTGGTTACGCCCCTGGGAAGCCACCAACCCGCGCGGGGCGCTTGCCTTCGACGTGCGCGCGAGCATCCGGTCGTTGCTGAACAACGCCAAAGACGGCGGCGGGCTGCCCTTCATCATCGAGTGCGATGGGGAGTTGGCCGGGCAGCTCAACGTGTCGTCGATCACGTACGGCTCGTTGTCTTCGGCTTCGATCGGCTATTGGGTGTCCCAGCGTTTCGCCGGCCGCGGATTGACTCCGGGTTCGGTGGCGCTGGCCACGGACCACTGTTTCCGTGAGCTGGGGCTGCACCGGATGGAGATCTGTATACGCCCGGAGAACCGGGCATCACTGCGGGTGGTGGCGAAATTGGGTTTCCGGTTTGAAGGGCTCAGACGGCGTTACATCCACATCGATGGTGACTGGCGCGACCACTTCTGTTTCGCGCTGGTGGCCGAGGAGCTGCCACGGGGCGTGCTGCACCGGTGGCGCAACGGCCAGGTGCCCCCCGGGCTGGGAGAGCCAGACGCTGCCGCATGGGCCGCAGCTGAAACCCCCGGTCTTTCCGGAGATTCGACCGGACACACCGTGTCTTAATCCCGGCTGGCCGGCCGCCCGACTCGTACCGTTGAGTCCATGGGTGCAGACGTGCTGGGCGGCGGGGTGATGTTTGCGATCGCCGCTGCCCTGTGGCTGGTTTACCTCGTGCCCACCTGGTTGCGCCGACGTGAATACCTGGCGACCGAGCGAAACGCCGTGCGGCTGCAGCAGACCCTGCGGATTCTTGCCGAGACTGCCGAAGTGCCCCGGCAGGTCGTGGTCGAGGCCACGGCCAAAACCGTGTCGGTGCAGAAGCAGCTCCTGCGCGAAGCCGAGTCGCAGGCCAAGGCGGAGTCTCGGGCCGCAGCAGAAGCGGTGAGCAGGTTGCGGCGAGCGGAGTCGGCGAGGCGAATCCAAGCCGCCCGCCAATTGGGCAACACCACGTTTGGTCCCGCGGCGCAACGGCCGGTGCTCCGTCGCCGTCGCCTACTGGTGACCGGTCTCATTGTTCTCTCACTGGCCGGACTGGCCGTGGGAGGCGTGCTGGCGTCCACCGGGCTGTGGGGGGTGTTCGTCGCCGCAGCAGCCACCACGATTATTGGCGTGGCGGCGCAAGTGCGCCTGGCCCGCAAGCCCACGACTGGTCCCGAGCCCGTCGCAACGATCCATAGGCATTCTGATGACCTGTTCGACCGTGCAGAGTTCGCCGATCCCGTCATCGAGCGCCCGGTCGTTCCGTGGACCCCGGTACCGTTGCCCCAGCCGCTGCACCTGACCCGCGGCACTCTTGCCGCCGAAGCCATGGCCTCACGTGTCGCCGGTGCAGAGCTGGAGCAGGCCGCGAAAAAGGCCGAAGTGGAACGGCGGGCGTCCGAACTGCAGCCGAAGCCCGCACGTATCCCGGTCTCGGCCCCACAGCCAGTGATCCCGACTCCGGCCGAGAGCCGACCCGCGAGCAGGTTCGCTCGCATGGGAATCGTCGACGGCGACGGGTCGCGTGCACTCGACCTGGATGCCGTGCTGTCCAGACGTCGCGCCGGCTGACCTGCCGCTGGCCAGATACTCGATCAGGCTCTGATCAGCCCGGCGGCATCGGAAATGGAGCACACCAGGATGTGTCGGGTGGATCGTTGGGGTCCAGCTTCTTCGAACTGCGCGGCTCGGACCAGTTGTAGTAGACGTCCTTACTCGCGCTTCTCACGGTGATGACGAAGCATTTGTCGCCGAGCGCGACTTTGACGTCGTCGACCGTGGGGGCGGTGGCACCGGCCGCCGGGGCTTTCAGAAAGCCGCCGCTGATGAGCCCGTCGACACTCTGATACTCTCCGGTTGCGTTCAGGGATGCGGTCTGGGCTGTCTTCACATCGTTGAGGGCGGTGACCGCGGTGAAGTCGGCATCGGAGTTCGCGGTGGTGCGGATGCCGATCGACGTGACCACCCAGAATGCGATGGCGATGACTGCGGCTACCCCGACCACCCGAATCAGGATCGACAGCACAGGGACACTGTCTGGATTCCGGCGGGCGCGGCGCTTCTTCTCGGGTTGGGAAGAGTGAGCCATGCCTGCAATCCTAAGACCCGCACCTCGTCGTTGGCGTCCGATGTGAGCCGTTCGGTTCCGGGGTGTGCACGTGCGATGCCTCCTGAGGTGATATTGTGGCTAGGCAGTCTGGGGCTATGGCGCAGTTGGTAGCGCGCTTCGTTCGCATCGAAGAGGTCAGGAGTTCGAATCTCCTTAGCTCCACTTGGTAGCGCGCTTCGTTCGCATCGAAGAGGTCAGGAGTTCGAATCTCCTTAGCTCCACCCAAGTATCCTTACGGGAACACGCGACATCGTTTGATGGTGGGTGTTCCCGTTTGGTCTCTTTCCCTCCGCCTGCTTCGGCAGCGATGGTGGCGAAGGGTTCAGCCAGGATCGGGCGTAGTTGTTCGTCGTCGGTGATTTCGAGGCGCGTGTAAAACGCCTGGTTCGCGAGTCTCCGGTTGCCGTCATCAGAGCGCGCGTAAGCACGGTGGGCATCGGTGAGGAGCCGCAGCGAGTCGTGGAGGAACGCCCGCCCACCCGTGTGTCGCTCATCATGCTCACCGATGCGCTGCTCGATATCGGCGAGCCCGGCGCGGATGCGGTCCTGGTGTCGCTTCAAGGTGGGCAGGTCGATGGCGTCGGCGAAGTGCGCGGCGAGGAGTTTGTCACTCTCAATTTCCAAGCGTGCCCGTTTCGCTGTCAGGTCAACGAGTTCCTGGTCGCGGCCCACGGATCGTTTGTCGAACGCGGCATCGACTGCTGCGGCGAGCTCACGGCAGTCAGCCTCGCTGATGGTGATGTTCGCGTAGGAGTCCGCGACCAGTCGTTCCGCAACCGCGACGGGTACCGCACGCCTGGTACAGTTCGTCTTCTTCGCGGCACGGCCTGAACAGACGAAGTAGGCGTAGGTCGTGCCTCTAGGGTTGGTGGCGAAGTCGAGTGACATCCGCGACCCGCAGCTGCCGCAGTGCAGCAACCCTTTCAGGTGATGCGCGTGCCGCACATGCCGGGTTGCTTTCGCGGTGCGTGCTTTCAACAACGATTGCACCTGGTCAAACAGTGCAGGCTCAATGATGGGTTCGTGAGCGCCGGGATGCAGGGCACCTTTGTAGCGGATCACACCGGCGTAGTAAGGATTCGTGAGCAACGAGTAGAACGTCGCCTTCCCGAGCGACTTTGACGGGCGCTTCGGCGACGGCCCAGTCATGAGTCCGCAGCCCCTTGGTGACCTCAGTGGCGAGGTTGCGGGAGTAGAACTCCGCAATGGACGACATGATGCCGTGCACGAGCATCCCCGACGGGGTTGCATCGATCGATTCGGTCGCCGACACGAGGGTCACCCCGGCGTTGATGAGGGCTTCGTGGATCTTCACGTCATCGGCGCGGTTGCGGGCGAGCCGGTCAAGCTTGTGCACGATGCAGAACTGCACCCTGGTCGCCGTGATGAATGCCAGCATGGCCTGCAACCCGTCACGATCCGCCGACCGTGCCGACTCGCCCGCATCGACAAACTCGTGCATGACCCGCGCGCCGAGCTCGTCAGCCTTGCGCAGGTTCGCCTCGCGCTGCGCCGGGATCGAGAAACCTTCCTCAGTGCCACCGCGCTCGGCTTGCTCGCGAGTGGAGACACGCAGATACGACACCGCGAGCAGCACGGGCGCGTCCTGTTCGGCGG
>CAJDUP010000009.1_pt1 | contig 46715 bp, 50 predicted proteins | sample 7391181 | NCBI WGS metagenome assembly CAJDUP01 (sample SAMEA7055690, study PRJEB34461) | soil metagenome | biome: terrestrial ecosystem; feature: Peninsula; material: soil | place: Antarctica | collected 2016
GTAGCGATGCAGCACTTCTTTCGAATCGTCGTCAGCCATGACCTCCAGCGTTCCACCGCTGACACGTCGGTGCAAGTGGCGGGATTCAGCCCGGTACGCCTCCGTTCACTGTCGCGGTCAACTCCTGAAGCGTCAGCCGCAACTGTGCAAACCCGTCGCCGGTCAAACCCGTCACCGACTCCACCTCGCGACGCACCGAAGCGGCGTGCTCCTCGAGCCCGGCACCTTTCGGGGTCAGGTAGACCCGCACCACCCGCTCGTCGCGGTCGGTGCGCTGGCGTCGAACCAGACCAGATGCGTCCAATCGTTTGAGCAAGGGCGACAGGGTTCCGGAATCAAGACCGAGCATCTCACCCAGTTCGGCAACAGTCAGGCCGTCGCTCTGCCACAGCACAAGCATCGCGAGGTATTGCGGGTAGGTGAGACCGAGCGCTTTGAGGCGGGGACGGTAGGCGCCCGCCACGGCTTTGGACGCCGCATAGAGCGCGAAACAGAGTTGGTCGGCCAGGCGTGCGTGGGTGCTTTCTGGCGACATTCGCTTCTCACCCCGTTTCGATTCATACAGTTGATTGTGCACAACCAAGTTGTGTACGATCCAATTATATCCACATCACCCCGTTCAAGGAGAAGATCATGGCCGAAACCTGGTTGCCCACCCTGCAGACCGAAACCCCCGAAGACGGCTTCAACCTGGCCGTCAAGATGTCGCGCATCGGCGTGAAGGTGACCCAACCGTCTGCCGAAGTGCGTGATCGCCTTCGCCCGGAATACGCGGAGAACGCCGACAGTCTGACCGCCGCATCCCAGGTGATCGCGATCAACTTCCAGACCGTCGCGGCCGCCAACAACTACTGGCGCAGCTAGGCCGCATTGGCGCGGGCTTCGCTTCGGAGAAACTTGGGTTTCATCCCACCCGGAACCGCTACCTTTGGTAGATGACCTCAACCGAAGCCCCCGTCACATCCTTCAGCGAGCTCGGGCTCTCCGAACCCGTGCTCAAAGCACTGAAGGAGGTCGGCTACGAGACGCCGTCGGCCATCCAGTCCGCGACCATCCCCGCACTGATGGCGGGCCGCGACGTGGTCGGCCTCGCCCAGACCGGAACCGGCAAGACTGCCGCGTTCGCCACCCCGATCCTGTCACGGCTGGATGTCACCCAGAAGACACCCCAGGCGCTGGTGCTGGCGCCCACTCGCGAACTCGCACTGCAGGTCTGTGAGGCATTCGAAAGCTACGCCTCCCACTTGAAGGGCGTCAGCGTGCTTCCTGTCTACGGCGGGCAGGGCTACGGCGTACAGTTGTCGGCGCTGCGACGCGGCGTGCACGTGGTCGTCGGCACCCCCGGGCGCATCATGGACCACCTCGACAAAGGCACCCTCGACCTCTCCCAGCTGAAGTACCTGGTTCTCGACGAGGCCGACGAGATGCTCAAGATGGGTTTCGCCGAAGACGTTGAGACAATTCTCGCCGACACCCCAGAAGACAAGCAGGTGGCCCTGTTCTCGGCCACCATGCCCGCGCAGATCCGACGCATCTCCGGGCGGTACCTGCGCAACCCCGAGGAGATCTCGGTCAAGAGCAAGACCACCACCTCGGCGAACACCACCCAGCGCTACCTGATGGTCTCCTATCCGCAGAAGGTCGACGCGCTGACCCGAATCCTCGAGGTGGAGAACTTCGAGGCGATGATCGTGTTCACTCGCACCAAGAACGAGACCGAGACGCTCGCAGAGAAGTTGCGCGCGCGCGGCTATTCAGCGGCCGCGATCAACGGTGATGTGGTTCAGGCGCAGCGGGAGCGCACCGTGAACCAACTGAAATCGGGCAAACTCGACATTCTGGTGGCGACCGATGTCGCAGCCCGCGGGCTCGATGTGGAGCGCATCAGCCACGTGGTGAACTTCGATATTCCGATCGACACCGAATCGTACGTGCACCGCATCGGTCGCACCGGGCGGGCGGGCCGCTCGGGTGACGCGATCAGCTTCGTCACGCCGCGCGAACGCCGCCTGCTGGCCGCGATCGAGAAGGCAACCAGGCAGCCGCTCACGCAGATGCAGCTGCCAAGCGTCGATGATGTGAACATCACGCGCCTGGCACGCTTCGACGACGCGATCACCGAGGCGCTCGGCCAAGTCGAGCTGATCAGCCAGTTTCGCGACATCGTCGGCCATTACATCAAGCACCACGATGTGCCCGAGGAAGACGTGGCCGCAGCCCTCGCCGTGGTGGCACAGGGCGACACTCCCCTGCTGTTGTCTCCCGAGGCCGAACGGAAGCAAAGATTCGATCGCGAGGAGCGGCCCGGCCGACCAGACCGCGAAGAGCGTTCCGGCCGCTGGGAGCGCGAGGAGCGACCCGGCCGGCGCGACCGGGGCGACCGGCAGGGCAACCGCAGCAATGCGGGCCTCGCCACGTACCGAATCGCGGTTGGCAAGCGTCAGAAGGTCGAACCGAGGCAGATCGTCGGAGCGCTGGCCAATGAGGGCGGATTGAGCCGTGAAGACTTCGGTGCCATCCAGATCCGCCCGGACTTCTCCCTGGTCGACCTGCCGGCAAACCTGTCTTCTGAGGTCTTTAAGAAGCTTGAGAACACCCGCATCAGCGGCAAGCTGATCGAGCTGCGTCCCGACCGCGGTGGATCGTCATCGAGCCCCGCCTACGGCAAAGAACGTCCGCCACGTAAACCCCGCCACGACTAGCCCCAGGCGGCACCGCTGACGTCTGCGCAGTCTGCACTACCTGCGCAGGGGCAGCCAGCAACAGTCGCCTTCAGCAGTGCAGCATGGCTTCCAAGACGGTGTCACCGGAAGCACCGATCGTTCGGTCGTGCTACCAGCACACGCACACCCCTTTTCGCAGGTGGGTCCGCCCGTCGTCGTGGTGAGACAAGGCGCGTATAGGCGACGGATATTCCCTGTTCGCCTTGCCTCGCGGGTGGTCACGGGGGTGGTTCTCCAAGCGTTCGCGGTTCGGGTTGCTGAGCTGGAGGTGGGCTTGCTGAGGTCGCCGGATGGGAAGCGGGTTTCGGCTTTGACTGGGCTGTGCGCTTCACGAGGGTGCGGGTGAGTTGGGTGGGCGCTTTGCTCGCGGGCCGCCATTTTGCGTTCGTTTCCAGCCACGGTGGTGCTTTCACCTGGGGTGCGCCGTCGATCATGTGAATCATCCAGCCGGAGGTCTCGATGGTGCGGTGGTGGTACCAACAGAGAGAAACTCCGTTGTTCGTGTGCGTCGGCCCGCCTTCGGCGTCGGGGATGACGTGGTGGATCTCGGTCCAGTAGGCGGGGATCGTGCAGCCGGGGATGATGCAGCCGCCATCGCGCAGGTTGATCGCCCGGCGTTGTTGCCGGTTGAACAGTCTTTGCTCGGTGCCGAGCGCGTTGATCGCCCCGTTCTCACCGATCACGACCAGTTGGGTGCCGCCGGTACAGGCGTACTGTCTGACCGTGCGCATGGAGACCGGGATGTCGATGCCGTCAATATGGCCCGCACCCCTACCGGGTTCGAGGTCTTCGGCCCGCATACTGACCAGCACGGTCGGCGGGGCACCGCCGATAGTGGGCACCTCGCTGCTGCGGCTGATCAGGTCGATGATCGCCGCGAACACGTCGTGGCGTTGCTGCGTCCAACTACGGGGGTCTTTCTCCCTGTGGTGGGCATCGAGTTCTTCATCACTGTAGAACGACGGTGCGCTGCGGGTGAAGATGTAGGCGTCGAAGACGCGTTGCAGCTTTGCATACACATCGGGCATGAACGCATACCGACCCACCATCAACCCGTCTTGGGCGGTACCAGCACTGAACCCGCGGCGGCGAAGGGCCCGCTCCTCGGGCGGCCGGGCGCCGTCCTGGTCGAGAATGACCTGCCACACCTTCGCCTGCCGGCGAATCTCATCGGCACCATCAGGGACCGGGCCGGCGGGGCCGGTCCCGGTCGCCGCACCCACCAGTTCCAGCTCGGCACCCAGAATCCCCGTAACGCTGGCGACCGGCAATGCCGGCAACAAACCGGTCACAATCGCCTGCGCCGCATCGATGCCGAGCGCGCCAGCAGTGAAAGTCTCGGTGACGGCCGGGAACCGGGCGGGCAAGAGCTCCCCGGTCAGCGACCGTCGGGGCCGAAGCTGTTCACCCAACGAGATACGGTCGCGGGCGGTGCGCCCAGACACCAGGGTGACTCGCTCGACCAGGTCGGCGCCGTTGCGGCAGCCCTTCCGCGCTGAGAGCCCGTCTTGGCCGAGTTCACTGCGGGACAGGTGGCCGATCTCGGCCGCGGCCGTCACGCGCAGGGCATCCAGGCGCCGACCGGCCCGCTCGATCGCCCCGGTGAAGCCAAGCAATTCGTCACCGGACAGGCCGGCGAACGGGTCATCGGCGGTGAGCGCGGCCAGCTGTTCGCTGATCGTGTCAAGCTGCGCCGCCGGGTTGTTCATGCTTCAATTTAAGCATCAGCCACCGACACTCAACCCATCAAAACACCTGTTCAGAGTGAGTTTCGTGGACAATTATTGACCGACCTGCCTGTGGAGGAGAAGTCTTTAGAGGTTCGGCGGATTCCACCCTGCATACGCAGGCCAGACGCAAGCCAGACGCAGCCCGATCCCGGATGATTATCACCCTCGACCCCAGAATCGGAGGGTTGCGTTTACGAGCCTTGCCGCGACGCCCAATAATGGATTCCTTCACCCCACACCGCGCAGGCGACGCTCGAGGCCCAACGTCACTTCAGGCAAATCCCACGATCAATCCAGAAGAGCCAGCTGGTCTTTCCAATACGCCTTGCACTCGGCCGCGGCCTCGGGTGAGGGCAGCCTTGCGTGCTGCACCGCAACCCGGCATTTGCCCGGGGCCGACTCGTTGACTGTGACGTTGATCCGGGAATCATCCTCCAGCCCACAGCGCCAGTAGCGCCACTTCACAGTGGCCGAGGTGGTGGGCTGCTCCGTGATCTCCAACCCGTTGAATTCCGCGCGGCCGTCGACCAGTTCTTCCCAGGCGGCGAGCGCCTCATCCATGGTGCCCGGTACGGTCTTGCTGGCGCTCGATGCGAAGGTGCCGTCTCCCTGCTGCCCCGGGATGCGTCGGCCGATGTGTTGTTCGTATGCGATTGTGATCCCCTGCGCCCACCAACCGTGGTTCTTCAGATCCAGGTGCGCGATCTCCTTCTGCACCAGGGGCACGATATCGGGGTGCGGAAGGTCTCTGCCGCCCATCTCGTCGATGAGCGCGACCCACTCCGGCCACCCGCGCTGCGTCACCTTCTCGTACGGGCCGACACCCTGTGCTTTCGTCATGCACCGAATCTAGTCGACCGGACGGGATTCGCGCGGCGCGGTGTTCGCTTCGGCGGCGGTGTACCCCTCGGCGGCGGTGTACCCCTCGGCGGACGCGATCGCTGCGGCCCTGCCCGACCGTGCTCGGGCCGTGTAGCCGTAGCTGCCCTGTTCCAAGAACTCCTTCGCCGCCGCCTGCACTGCGTCGACGGCGGCGAACGCAAACGCACCGCCCACCGAGATTCGGGCCACTCCCGCATCTGCCAACGCGGCCACAGGAGGGGTGTCGGCCATGGCGAGCACATTGACCGGGCGGTCTACCGACGTCACGATGGAGCGGATGTCCTGCAACCGTGTCACGCCGGGCGCATACAACACGTCGGCTCCCGCTTCCTGGTATGCCTGCAGGCGTTCAATGGTATCGGCGAGGTCGAGGCGACCGTGCAGGAAGTTCTCTGCACGGCCGGTCAACACCAGCTTCGCTGGACCCCGGTGGCAGGCCTGGGCTGCCGCACGCACTCGCTCGGCGGCAGCCTCTTTCTCACGGATCGGCGTCTCCGGGTCGCCGGTGGAATCTTCGATCGAGGCACCGGCAAGCCCCGTCCGGCACGCAAGTTCGTAGGTCTCGGCAACTGATTCCGGACTGTCTCCGAAACCGTGTTCCAGGTCGGCGCTCACCGGCAGTGGGGTGGCTCGCACGATCTCGCCGCAGTGCTCCAACGCCTCCTCCCTGGTGACCTCACCATCCGAGCGGCCGAGCGTCCACGCAAACCCGCTGCTGGTCGTCGCCAGCGCCCGAAATCCCAGCGAAGCGAACAGGCGGGCACTCCCCACATTCCAGGGGTTCGGGATCAGTAGCGGCCCGGCCCCGTGATGAAGGGCGAGAAACGAGATCGCGAGGTCGGGCGACGTCATGCGCCAGCCGCTTCCGCGCCAACCCTCCGTGCGCACCCGATCACGTGGGCCACCGGAGGGGCAAAGGCATTCACCCGAAACCCGAACCGTTCGACCGAGTCCATTGTGAACCCGGCCTGGGTGATCGCCCGCACGGTGTCACGGTTGGGGCGGCATCCTCCCGCCGCACGCCGCCACAGCGGCGTGGCCAGGTCTTGAAGACCAGCGACCATCCGGCTGCGTGACCTCACGTGCTCGTAGAACACCAGCACACCGCCCGGTTTCAGAACGCGACCGATTTCGGCGAGGACCGTCTCCTGTCTATCGACGCTGCACAGCACAAGGCTCGACACGACGGCATCCATGCTCGCGTCACCGCAGGGAATGCTCTCGGCCCTGTCGGGAACCACCCGCACGTTGAGGCCGGAGTGCTCTGCGGCGTGACGGGCGTGCTGGCGCAGGAACGCGTCGGGCTCCAGAGCAAGCACCTCGGTGACGAGCGGGGGGTACAGCCAGAATGTGGCGCCATAACCCGCCCCGATCTCGACCACACTTCCGGTGAGCTCCGACAGCATCCTGACCCGGTGCTGGATAGCTCCGCGCCTGTCCATTTCGGGACCAACCCGATAAAAGGCCCGCCCGAATCTCGACGGACGGTATTCCTCGGCAGTTTCACTCGTGCCGCTGACGTTCATACTTCGGAGCCTAACGCCGGATGGCCTGCTCGGGCAGGCTCGCGCACCCCGAACCGTTTCAGCGGTCGGGCGTCACAGCTCGATACAGTCCGAACCGCAGGTGTCATCCGCGCCCGGCTCTGGCCGGGGTGCGGGACGGTGCAGGATCGCACGGGTCGGGGTGACCGTCAGGGAGTCGGCAACGACCCGGGCCTCACCGTCGACGATGAGGGAGTAGCCGTCGCCTGTCGCCGGTGGCCACACCAATGAGACCTGGGGGCGGCTGCTCGTATTCGCCTGAACGCGTGCGCTTGGCGCGTTCACCGCGAGGTGAGGCGCCGTGACCGTGGGATTCACCGGGGAGGTGTGAATCCGATCATCGTCACCCACCGTGATCAGATAGGCGAACCCGTACTCGGAGATGCGGCCCGCGAGCGCATCGAAATCGATTTTCTTGCCCATACCCAGAGGCTAATCGGCATCACCCAGACCCGCCAGACCCCGAGCGGCCACAACCGGCCCGTCGATGCCTATCGTGCTCAGACCCCACGTGCCTGGGGTCGGCACCATCACCTCTCGGGGTGCACGATTCGGTTGCTGTCCCAGGGCACCGCCCAGCCCAATTCGTCGAACACTCGGGAGAGCACGATCGCGGTGAACCCCCAGATGAGCCTGCCCTCGATGGTGAACGCGGGTGCGGTCACCGTGCGGTCACCGATCACGTGGCTGGTACTCGCCCGGTTGCCGGGATCGAGCAGATCGGCCACCGGTGCGCGAAAAACGTCCACGGTTTCGGCATGGTCGACGGCTGCGACTCGCGACGGATGCCTCCACCAGCACAATACGGGTGTGACCACGTGATTGCTCACCGGGATCGCGAACCTCGGCAACACTCCCAATGGCTCGAGACCGCTCGGTTCGAGTCCGGTCTCTTCGACCGCTTCGCGCACCGCCGCCTCGATGGGTCCCGCGTCGGTGGCATCGAGCCGGCCGCCTGGGAAGGCGATCTGCCCCGGGTGGTTTCCGAGGGTGGTTGCCCGACGGAGAAGGAGCACATCCAGGTCGCGCGCCACCATCCCGGGAACGCTGGCGGGCAGCTTGGCCGGCACCGAGTCAAGCACCCCGAACAACACGAGCACCGCGGCCCGCCGCGCCGTGTCGACATCCAGTTGCAGGCGCGAAAGGTCAGGATGCCAGTCGAGACCGCGAGCGCACAGCGCCGCCAGTTCGGCGCGGGGGTCGGAGGCGGGCATGGACCCAGCCTACGGAATCCGATCACCTGCCGATGACGTGGCCGGAGGCCCGTGACAACGCCGGTCTGCCCCAGCTACCGTGGGCCTTCGAATAGACCATACGATCAGAGGTGCCGAAGACCGATTGAGCCGACCCGATCCCGGAGGAACCCATGGCCTGGTTGATGCCCACAGAGACCGCCCCCCACGAACGAACGTGGATGGCCTTTCCGCGCGCCGGGCTCACCCTCGGCGAGGATGCCGCCGAGGCGGAGGAGGGCTACGCGGCCTGGACCGCTGTCGCACACGCCACCGCCGAGTTCGAGCCGGTCACGATGGTGGTAGACCCCAGCGAGATGATCCGCGCCCGTCGCATGCTCGGCAGTGAGATCGAGATTCTTGAGGCGCCCCTTGACGAATTCTGGATGCGTGACTTCGGCCCCACCTTCGTTCTCGACGACGACCGCCCCGGGGTGCTGGGCGCGGTCGATTGGATCTTCAACGGCTGGGGTGCGCCCGCCTGGGCCGAGTGGGAGTTGTCCGCCCAGATCGCCCGCTTCATCGCAGACCACGTCGGTGCCGAACTGGTCAGCTCCATGCTGGTCAACGAGGGCGGCGGCATCCACGTCGACGGCGAGGGAACCGTGCTGTTGACCGAGACCGTGCAACTCGACCCGGGCCGCAACCCGCTCGCCGACAAGGCCCGCGTCGAGGCAGAACTGGCCCGCACGATCGGCTCGAAACACGCGATCTGGCTGCCGCGCGGCCTCACCCGTGACTATGACGATTTCGGCACCCGCGGCCACGTCGACATCATCGCCACAATTCCCTCGCCCGGCCGCGTGTTGCTGCACCTGCAGTCCGATGAGGCACACCCCGACTTCACGGTCAGCCGCGAGCTGCGATCACATCTTGAACAGGCGACGGATGCCGCCGGCCGCACGTGGGAGATCATCGACCTGCCTGCACCGGTCACGCTGAGAGATTCCGAGGGCTTCGTCGACTGGAGCTACGTGAACCACCTCGTGGTGAACGACGGAGTGATCGCGTGCGGCTTCGGTGAGGAGCAGGCGGACGCCACGGCCAGGGAGATTCTCGCCGAGGCCTACCCGGGTCGGCGGGTGGTCACGGTGGACTCACGGCCGATCTTCGACCGCGGCGGCGGCGTGCACTGCATCACCCAGCAACAGCCGGCCGTGCCCGCGGCCGCAGTGAGTTGAGGCAGTGGGCATGACGGGCACATTCGATGTGGTCGAGGCACAGATCGCCGACCTGCGCGCGGCGTTCGCCGACGGCCGGGCCAGTAGCGAAGGGGTGACTCGCGCCTACCTCGAGCGGATCGAACGCTTCGACAGTGCCGGCATCCGCCTGAACTCGGTGGTCGTGTTGAACCCCGATGCACTGGCCGACGCCCGTGCCTCCGATGCCCGGCGGGCCAACGGCCACGTGCTCGGCCCGCTCGACGGAATCCCCTACACCGCCAAGGACAGCTACCTGGCGACCGGGCTGACCGCAGCGGCCGGGTCACCGGCCTTCGCCGCCCTCGTCGCCCAGCGGGACGCGTTCACGATCGAGCGGCTGCGGGCGGCCGGCGCGGTGCTGATCGGGCTCACCAACATGCCGCCGATGGCGAACGGGGGCATGCAGCGCGGGGTCTACGGCCGGGCGGAGAGCCCGTACAACGCAGACTTCCTGACCTCGGCGTTCGCGTCCGGCTCGTCGAACGGCTCCGGCACGGCAACCGCGGCGAGCTTCGCCACGTTCGGTCTGGGCGAGGAGACCTGGTCGAGTGGTCGGGCCCCCGCGTCCAACAACGCCCTCTGCGCCTACACCCCGTCACGCGGCGTGATCTCGGTGCGCGGAAACTGGCCGCTCGTACCCACGATGGATGTGGTGGTGCCGCACACGCGTACCATGGCCGACCTGCTGGAGGTGCTCGACGTCGTGGTCGCCGATGACCCCGATACTCGTGGGGACTTCTGGCGTGCCCAACCGTGGGTGTCCCTGCCTGCGGCCTCCTCCGTGCGGCCCCCCAGCTACCCGGCACTCCGACCAGCCGATGCCGCCGCGGCCGGGCAGGTTCTCGCAGGGCTCCGCCTCGGAGTGCCGCGCATGTACATCAACGCCGACCCCGAGGCGGGCACCGCCGAGCGACCGGGTATCGGCGGGCCGACCGGGCAGGCGATCCAGACCAGGCCTTCGATCATGGCGCTCTGGGAGAAGGCGCGCCGCGACCTGGAGGCTGCCGGCGCGGAGGTGATGAGGGCGACCGCCCCGGCGCCCCGACAATCGGCACCCGGGGACTGGTGAGCCCCGAGTACCTGCACCGCGAGATCGTCGACCTGTCGGCTTGGGCCTGGGACGATTTTCTCCGCGTGAACGGTGACCCGGAGCTGAACCGCCTGGTCGACATCGACGGGGCACAGATCTTTCCGCAGCCGGAGGGAGCGCTGCCCGACCGCTACGTGGGGTTCGACGACGACATCGCCGAATACCCGCGGCACGTGCGCGAGCACCCGGTCGAGCATTTCACCGAGATTCCGCACCTCGCCGAGGGGCTGGCAGCGCTGGAGACCACGCGCCGCCTCGACCTGGAGGAGTGGATGGATGAGCTCGCACTCGACGCCGTGCTGTTCCCGGCGGTCGCCGATGTCGGCCCGGCCGACATGGATGTGAACGAGGCATCCGCCGATCTCGGTTGGCGCAACGGAGTCTGGGTGGCCAACGGAAACCTCGCGGTGCGGCACCTGGGAATACCGACGGTGACGGTGCCGATGGGCACCATGGCCGACATCCACATGCCCGTCGGACTCACCTTCGCCGGGCGCGCCTACGACGACACGGCCCTCCTGACGATCGCCGCCGCCTTCGAGGCGACCGGCAGCCGCCGCACTCCCCCGCCGCGCACCCCGTAGCCGTGCGCTCATGGCCCGGCACCACAACGATGTGAGCCTGGGAAGTGCACGCCCGAACAATCACCCGCTGCACCATCTCAGTGGGCGGCCAGCGTAGGTGATGAGCGGACAGCGTAGGTGATGAGCGGACAGCGTAGGTGATGAGCCGACAGCACCTTGGCCCCATCCGTGATCGGTGTCGGTGTCAGCTGCAGGTGACCTCGAGGGTGCCCTCGCCGAGTTCGGCTTCGCCGCCGTCGCGAACAATGCCGCCCACCCTCAGTTCAGCGACGTCGTCGAATGCCACTTGGCCCACCGAGTGGTCGTCGTCGCCACCAACCCTGATCGAGTAGAAGCGCTCGGTGGTTGACATCGGCTGGTCCGTGCCCAGGTCGATTCGCACCTCACCATCCCAACCCAGATCCACCCGCACGAAATCGATGTCGAGAAAAGCCGGCTCTTGTGACCCGTCGTCTACACCGGGCCCGGATACCAGCACATCCTCGTCGCCTGACATACAGGTGGTCGGGCTGAAGGTGAACGACTGGCCGTCCAACACCAACGTGGCGGTGTGTGCGCCGCCCACCGCGTCTCCCGGGCTCTCAGCCGCGGGAGCCTCGCCAGCGGGAGCCTGGCCGGCGGGAGTCTGGCCGGCGGGAGTCTCAGCCGCCGGAGCGTCAACGACGGGCGTGTCCTCGTCCGGCGCGGCATCGCCGACCAGGCCGCTGAAGGGTCCGGCTGCACAACCGACCAGAAGGGCGGCGGCCGCGAGCACCGCCGCCGCCGTGAGTGAGCGGTGAAGGGAACGATGATTCAGGAGGCTACGCATACTCGCACCCTATCGAGAACCGCGGGAGCATTCATGAAGCACGCCCACCGCTGTGCGCCGAACGCTCACTCCGCCTCGGCGGGCTGTTCCGTTCGCGCGGGCACGGCAAATTGCTCTCGATCGGCCAATTGCTCTGCGCGCCGTGCGCGCCTGCGGTGCAGAGCCAGCAGTACGGCAATCACGGCCCCGACCCCCACCACGAGCAGCATGACCACGAGGTTCGGGATGCGCGAGCCCACGCCCGCCACCCAGGACTCGACGGCGAACGAGGTGCTGGTCGACAGAACGCTGCCCAGGCCATCCACGCCCACGACCATCAGGAAGACGCCGAGGGCGAGCGAGAACATGCCAGAGATGATGGCATGCCAACTGTTGCTCCAGCGCCCGATCTGCACCATGCGGGGGCGGATCCACCCGCGGCGCCTCTGGGAGAAGGTCTTCCAGCCGAGCGCCAGTGCAAGCAGCGGCACCGTCATGCCGGCGGCGTAGATCGCCAACAGGGTGCCGCCGTAGACCGGGTTGCCTCCGACGGCAGCCATTGTCAGTACGGAGCCGAGGATGGGCCCGGTACACACGCCGGCAACACCGTAGGCTGCGCCGAGCGCGAATACGGTCAGGTTCGTTCCGGTGTCCTTCGAGTCACTTCGCCCGATTGTTGGCAGGGGAATCCCGAGCAGCTGCACAAGGCCCAGGACGATCAGCAGTGACGCAGCAATGGTGATCAGCAGGCCCTGGTTGGACATCAGGAACGCCCCGACCGCCCCGGCCAGAACCCCCAACGGCACCAGAGTGGCGACGAGACCGAGGTAGAAGATGCCGGTGCGGGCGACCAGGGTCGCCGGGTTGCTGAATGCGTAGGCGAAGAAGGCCGGGAGCAGCATCACCGAGCACGGGCTGAGCAGGCTCAGCACCCCTCCGAACAGCGCCCCGAGGTAGCCGATGTCCATCACTGCTGGGCTGCCACCAATTCGTGCTCGATGACTTCGCGGAAGACCTCGAGCGGCTGGGCTCCCTGCAGCGGGGTGTTGCCAACGATGAACGTGGGTGTGCCGCTCACGCCGATCGACTGGGACTCCTGCAGGTCGGCCGCCACCCGTTGGGCATGGGCGGGGTCATCCAGGGCGAGGGTGAATGCCGCAAGATCCAGCCCCGGGATCGATTCTGCGACGGCGGTGACGGCTGCTTGGTCCCAGACCGTTCCGCCGGTCGGCGCTGTCGCATACAGGGCGCCCGCATACTCCCAGAACAGCCCCTGGGCGCCTGCCGCATGTGCCGCGATGGCCGCGTCCGGGGAGGTCTTGCCGAGCACAGGGGCGTCTCGCCACTCGAACCGCACCAGGCCGGTATCGACGTACTCTGTCATCACCGTTGGAAGCACCTCGTTCGCGAAGACCGCGCAATATGCGCAGCGGAAGTCGGCATATTCGATGATGACGACGGGTGCGTCCAATTCACCCGTGGCTGCCGCGTCAGCCGGGTCGCGGCGAGCCAGTTGTGAGAGTTCGGGCGCCTGTTCCTTTTCGGCGTCGGATGCCGGCGGGCTTCCCTCGGCCGCGCGCGTCGGCCCGGGGGCAGGCGCGTTCGACGCGTTGGGTTGCTGTTGCGCCGCGATTCCGACCGCACCGACGGCGACCGCGAGCAGGATGCCGAGAGTCCAGGTGAGTCTGAGCCTGGTGGTGCGGGACCCATCCGCTCGGTTGTTCTGGGCTGACCCGCCCCGAGGTTCTCCTGCAGCTGATGATGCCACGACTGTCACGCCTCCGGTCGTACTCGTTGTCAGGCGCGGTCACACGTTCCCGGCCCCGACTAGGGTATCGATCGGTACATGCCAGAGCGCTGGGAGGCGATTCGGACTCGTCGGGCGGGCTCGGCGGGGATCAACCCCCCGGCGGTCAGTACCAGCCGGCCGACTCGGAGTGGTTCCATGCCGCGCACGGGGTTCCGTACGAGCCGGCGATGTAGCCCAGTCCCCAGCTGATCTGGGTCGCGGGGTTGGTCTGCCAGTCAGCGCCTGCGGAGGCCATCTTGCTGCCGGGAAGTGCCTGTGGAATTCCGGTAGCCCCGCTGGATGCGTTGTACGCGTTGGCGTTCCAGCCGCTCTCCCTGTCCCAGAGTGCCACCAGGCACCCGAACTGGGAGTCGCCCCAACCGTATGACGATGCCGCCATGTCACGCGCGATCGCCTGAGCGCCCGAAGGGTTGCTGGGTGCGCTCGGAGCGGAGCCAGTGACGGGCGCGCTGTTCGCGGCCGCCTCCTCTGCTGCGGCCTGCGCGGCTGCTTCTTCGGCAGCCTTCGCAGCGGCCGCCTCTTCGGCAGCCTTCTTCTCTGCGGCAGCCTTCTGCTCTGCGGCTTTCTTGGCCGCCAATTCCTCGGCCTTCTTCGTGGCCTTCTTCACTTTGGTGGTCTCGGCATGTGTCTGGTCGACGAGCTCGAAGATGCGCCCCGGTGTGAGCAATTCGTAATTTCCGAGAGAGGCGACTGATGCCGAGAGCGTGGCCGTGTCTGCCTTGCCCTTCGCCAAGCCGATGGCGTCTTTCGCGACGGTGATCGTGTCTTTTGCCTTGCTCTTCGCGCGGGCAGAACTCACGATGCCATAGGCGGCCAACTGGTCTGATTGGCGCCCGGTGCTTGCGGTGAGCACCTCCGTTGCGGCAATGCTCGCATTCGTGGCCTCGACGTTGGACTGCACCACGAACCCGGCGCCGACGAGGGCACCGACAGCCACCAGGGAGCCGGCAACGAGTATGCCGCCCCGCATCCTCGTTTGTCGTTTCTTAGCGCCGATCGCACTCCGGGTCTCTGGGGTGGAGCCGGTGCTGTCATGAGCGGGCTTGCGTGAACGAGAAAAAAAGTTATGCATAGAATTCACCTGATGAATCACACCGGGCAACGCATTGGTGCGCGTGCCACGGAGCGATTCTTATAATCGACGATCCTCGAGCGACGGGTGTCGCGCGGGCGAAGTTGCCAGTCTGCAAGGCGTTCCTCGGCAAATCATCTGCAGAACCTGTGAATTCGCCCAATGGACGGCCGGTACCGCCGTGACGGATTGCACGTGGTGAAGCTGCGTATCAGATCTGCACCGGGGAGAATGGAAACACTATGAAGAGTATGGAAGAAGTGGGCGACTGGCTTTCTGAACTGCAGTCGCAGCGTCGCCGTGACCTGGTCACCAAGCAGATGGCCTTCGGCAACACGGGCGCGATGAATGCTCTGAAATGGGTGGTGAACACTTCCGCCGGAGAGGAGGAGGTGCAGCTCAAGATCAACGAATTGCAGATCGCCAGTGGTGAGGCCATGGGCGACGAGATGGCATCGGTCGCCTACAGCGCCATGATCGCTGCACTGAATTGGGTGCTTGGCCGCGACTGACGGTGGACTCAACCACGAATCCCTTTATCTCACCCACGCGTTATCTGTCAACCCCTTGTGGTGGGGTAATTCAGGGTGGGATGCTTATTCCTATTAGTGCTCTACAACAGAGTTCTGCAAAAGAAATGAGGTAGGACATTGAACGACAAGATCAAGAACACCGCCGAAGAGATGGCCGGTAAGGTCAAAGAAGGCGTCGGCAAGGTCACAGACAACGAGTCCCTTGAGGCTGAGGGTCGCGCCGATCAGACCAAGGCGAACGTCAAGCAGGCCGGCGAGAACGTGAAAGACGCGTTCAAGAGTGCAACGGAGTAATTCATGAACCTTCTACTGATCATTGTCATTGTCATTGCGGTTATTCTCGCAATCACGGGTGGCCTCGTGCAGTCGCTCAACTTCCTCCTCTGGGTGGGAATCGTGCTTGCCGTCATCGCCATCATCGCTTGGTTGATCCGATCGATGTCTGGACGAAAAACAGTCTGACGCCGCGCGCGCTGAACCAGAGTAAATGACGAGGTGTTCTCCGCCATTCGGTGGGAACACCTCGTCATTTTTTTCCCGAGAGTGGTGTCATCTGGAGAGGAATGAGATGAAACAGATCAACTTCCCTGGTTGCTCTGTAGTCACGGGCACCGCCATTGCCGACGCACTGACCAAATATCTTCCCGAACTCGGTCGAACAGGATCATCCCGAGCGGTGCACATACCCGTCCAAGGGCCGGATGGCAGCGTTTCTTTGCAGAGTTTCGTATTGACCCCAGCCACATCACTGGGCGTTTCAGACTCCAGCGACTTGGCGGAGGGAGTGGAAGACGCCCTCTTTCCTGTTCCTGATTTTCCCCCTGCTGCCCGCGTCGCCAGGTCCCTGCCCTCAGAGGCTGCCGAGAAACGGGCCCGAGTTCTGGAGCGGGCCCTCACCTGGATCGAGTAGCTTCCCTCACGTCGATGTGTCTGGTTCGGTCGGGGCATTGGTGCGGCGCGCGTGGTCTCTTATCTCTCGGCCGCCCGCACATCCCGTATCCGGAGGCTGGCGGCCGTCGTCACGGTACGCGACTGCCGCATCGGCACGCTGATGCTCTTCTCGGCGTCCAGCCCCGAGCGCAATTGTCGCATCCGCTCCAACTCGGCATCAAACTCGGCATCGAACTCACCGCCCGCGAGCAGAGACCAGTTGGTCAATCACAGCCACAACAAGAACAGGTTCGGCGCCTCGACGGCAAGTTCCAAACGGTTGTCCGTCATTCATCGCTGCCCAGGATCAGACGTCTGATTGCGGTTTCCGGAGCGATGGTGCCGGTTTCGAGGCAATGGCCATCGCGAAACCGGTCGAAGACGCGCGGGTCGATATAGCTGTTCCGGGCGATCGCCGGGGTGTTCCCCAGAACCGCGGCAGTCTGATTGACAGCCTCGGCGATCGCCCCCTTCATTTCGGATGCGTCCTTCGCCCGACCGTGCGTGGCCAGTTCGGTTGCAGCGATGATGCTTCCGTGCAACGTTCGAAAGTCTTTCGCGGTGAACTCACCCCTGGTGCGCAGGCGCACATACTCGTTGACGTCTCCTGCCCGCACCGGGCGCCAGTCACCGTCTTCCTTCCACGCCAGAAGTGTGGCGTGCGGGCCCCGGCGCTTCAGTGACCGGATGACCGCCGCAAGATCCTCATCGGTTGTCTGGGACGACCAGTCGACAGCGCTCTTGCCGACGAAATTGAGAAAGACGGTGTTCTCAGAAACCCGCGCATCGGCGCCCTCCAGAGTCGTGAGACCGCGGCTGCCGTGCTGTTGGGCGTAGCGTTCACTTCCTACTCTGAGATAGGCGCTGTCCAAGAGGCGAAATGCTGCGGCAAGCGCACGCTCCCTCGTCCCGGCGCGCGTGCGAAGATCTCGAGTGACGAGGCGCCTGGCCGCCGGCAGCCGCTCAGCCAGATCGAGCGCGCGCCCGTACTTCTGGCGCGCCCGTCGACGATTCCACTGTTCGTGGTAGATGTACTGCCGCCGACCGCCGGCATCTGTTCCGATCGCCTGGATGTGCGCATTCGGATACGGAGCGATCCAGAGATTCTTCCACGCCGGCGGGATGACGAGTTGATCCACCCGTTCACGCGCCGTATCGCAATCCAGAGGCGCCCCGGTCTCGTCCAGCAGGCTGAAACCACTGCCGCGTCGTCGTAGGGTCCACCCTGGGGTAGACGGATCCGCCATCCGCAGGCGCACGCCCATGCTTCGTCACTTCTTGGCGCGTGCCGCGGTCGACTTCGACGGCTTCGTCTGCTTCACCGAGCCCGGGGTGCGGTTCTCGGCACTCACCATCCACGAGTACTGTTCCAACTTCTCGATGACCGCGTGGAGGATGTCCGCAGTGGTGGGATCCTCCTCGTCGATCGCATCGTGCACGTCGCGCATCGTGGCGGTCGTCGCGTCGAGGCGATCGGTGATCAGGTCGATCGCATCCGTCGTCAAGACTTCTCCGTGGGAAAACGGGCTGAGGGAAGTCTTCGCGCTCACCGTCTGGGACGTGCCGTCTGGTTCGGCCTGGAGAGCACGCATCCGCTCGGCGACGACGTCGGAGAACTCGCGCACGTCAGCCACGATCTCGTCCAGCTGGAGGTGCAGGTCTCGGAAGTTCGGGCCGACGATGTTCCAATGAGCCTGTTTGCACTGGAGGTGGAGTTCGATCAGGTCTACGAGTACGGCCTGGAGGTTGTTCGCAAGAGTTGTTGAGGCTTTCATGCTGTACCTTTCGTCGGTTGTCTGGTGTGCGGCCGTCTGATCAGGGAGCGATGTCGGGGTCTATGTCGTCAGACTCCGAAAGCATTTCATCGAAGGCCTCGTCAGATGTCGCCTGCCCTTCATCGCCGACCCGGGGAAGTTCATCGAAGGATTCCTCCTCGAACGCCTCCTCCGGGCTCTCACCGAGCCGGGGAAGTTCGTCCAGATACTCGTCGTCGGTGCCGAGGTCATCGGCGCTCAGGTCATCGGCGCCCAAGTCGTCGGCGCCCAAGTCGTCGACGGTCAGATCGTCGGCGCTCAGATCCTCGGCGCTCAGGTCGTCGCTGCTCGGATCGCTCATAGTGGGACTCCTTTGCCGCAGGTGCGATTCTGAACGAATACGCCATCGGGAACTTCACCCTACGTCGGGCTCCCACCGTCCGGCTAGGGCTTGCTTCTCACCTCGGCCACTGGTAAGTTCCGCCACCCCGCGGCGTCGAGCACACGCGAAGTCACTGAATCGCCACCCGCGCTGACACGGCAACATGGGCAGGCTTACTCGCCGTCGTCACCACGGTACCGCTTGTATGGAAGCGCATTCCATTGCCGCGCATCCAGCGCATCCCCGTCGGCCGCAGCCGGTATCTCGGCCAGCAGCGTGCGAGCCGCTGAAACCTCCCGCTCGGTCTCAGCCCGATCCTGGTAGAGAAACTCGTCGGAGGCCTCGTCGTGGGCCTGCTCCAGTTTCTCTTCGAGATCGCGCACGATGCGTTCCTGCTGGGAGCGCAACGTCTGCCTGGCCTCATCCACCCACGCGGGTTGCATATTCCGGTTGTGATCGCTCAGGGCAGCGTGTTCGGCATATACATCGGCATAGATCGCGGTTGCATTCACCCGGGCATCCCGGTTCGCGACCTCCAGGTCACGCCGGGTGAGCTCGTGCTCCTCGAGTGCGACCGGCCGGCGGGCACCGCCCAAGCTCTCGTATTCGCGGTAGTGCGGGAAGATGCTCGAGATGGTCTTCGCGACCGGGGCGACACTCTGCCCGGCTTCGTCGACGCCCTTCGGCTGCACCCCCTGGATCGCGGTGAACGCCGACTCGGGCCGCACCACTTCTTTCGGCGGAAGCATGCCCTGGCGCAGCATCTCGCGAATGCCGGTTCCCGAGATCTGAATGCGGTACTTCTCACCGTGGGGACAGGTCTGGGTCGTCGCGTGTGTGGAGCAGCGACTGCAGTAGAACACCTCGTGAAAGAGGCGCACCTCGATACCGAGCTCCTCGGGCGAGAACTCATCGAAGATGCTGTGGCTGGCGTACTTGTCGTAGAAGTCGCCTATTCCGGCGTGATCCCGCCCGATGAGCGCATGCGTGCAGCCGTAGTTCTTCATCACCAGCGCGTGCAGAACGGTTTCGCGCGGACCCGCGAAGATGTAGGTGACACGCAGCGGCGACAGCACCGTGCGGTCTTTCGGGTAATACTGGTCGAGAACGTTACGGTACGCGAGCATGCGGTATTCGTGCCGCACGTATTCTCGCTTCGCCATCTCCACCAGCGGCTGGAGCAGAAGCCCGTCGATCTCTTCCAGAGCGTTCCGGTGAATGTATTCGTGTCCTCGGTGCAATGGGTTCGCGCCGGTGATGAAACCGGCTACCGTGCCGAACTTCTTCTCCTCGTAGAACATGCGCCAGGTGTCTTTGGGCTCGAGGCGCAACTTTTCGAACGGGCCCCAGTCCACCCGCTGCAACAACCGCACCGGTCCACCGAGGGAGACGTCACCCATCCGCCGGTTGATCGAATCGACACCCGGATGGCTGGGGTCGACAGTTCCGAAGAGGTTCTGCGCGCGGTGTTGCTTGTCGTAGTCGAAGATGTCTTGGATCGTCAGCACGGCGACCGGGTCACCGTTGTGGTCTGTGAGTGCCACCTCGTCCCCGTTTTCGAGGCCGCGCACGATCTCGGCGTTCTTGGCACCGCTCGGCGCGAAGCTGAGCGGCACCGGCCAGATAGTCCCGTTGGCCAGACGGCTGCTCTCCAACACCGAGGTGTAGTCGTCTTGGTTCATGAACCCCGTGATCGGGGAGAGCACGCCGGTGGCGATCATCTCGATCGTGATCGCCGCTTCGAGGTCGATCCGAATCGACGGAAGCTCACGCGCGTGCGCTATCTGCTCGTCACGCTGACCGTCGGCGACCACCTGGTCGACAAGTACTCCGCCGTGTGGCTGCTGCGGATATTTCCTGAAGTTCACGATTCCGACGCACCTTTCCAGACGATTGCACATTCCACGATGACTACACAGTGGCCTGAACCATAACAGCGCCCACCCGGTGCGAACCAATCCGCGGCCGGGCAGTGTGGCCGCTGGCAATGTGGATTGGCTCGGGATCGCAGGCAAGCACGCGTTTTTGCGACTACGGCGCCCAACCCGCAGATGGAACCCCATCATTGAGCAGCCCGGCGGTGCGCTCGATCATCACCGAGCATCTGACCGATTTCTTCGCGGCGGAGTAGATCACCCGATTACCAGCGCGGTGTGCCCGTCCACGGTGGGTGATGATCACTGCGTTCGGGTTCGTAGTGATCATCACCCACCCGGACGGGCGGCCCGAGTTGCTCGCACCCTCTCCGACGCGGGCATGCGGCGGCCCGCTCAACGGCGGACACTCAGCCTCGGCACCGCGAAGCCGTTCCTGCACCACGGGGGGCTCTTCATCTGGGATGTGCCGCTCAACCGCACTGTCATGGCCGGCAGGCACCGCTGACCACTGCCAGGCGGCTGCCCGCACCAAAACAACCTCGGCAGAACGTCCCCCTGCGTGGGCTGGCGTCTGGACACGCATACTGTTCTCCTCTGAACTGAACTCGGCGATCACCGCCACCGAGGTCCAGGGCAATGCGGTATGGCAATTCAAAACCAGGATCAGCTGGTTGTCAATACGCGGCCTCAGAGTCGGTGCGGTGTTCGCGTTCCCCCGTGTCATGGGCTCGGTCGCGATCGGGGTGGTTTATCTCTGTCGTCTGGCTCCGGGAGCGTGGGACGCCTTCACCGCACCAACGGGCGGTGGCTTGCCTTTCGACGTCGTACCGGGGAAAATTAAAGACCTCAGCCGTCAAATAAAGATGAGGCCACCGTGGCAGGATCTGGACGGGAAGAGAAACTGATCGAGGCTTTCGTAGCCCTCATCGACACTCCCGTTGACACGTACGATGTGATCGACCTGCTGCACACGCTCTTGGAGGAATGCACCGAACTCCTGCCAGTCGATGCCGGTGGCATTCTGCTGCTCGACGCAACCGGCGAGCTGCAACCCGTCTCATCCACCAGCGAGAAGATTGAACGGGTCGAGGTCATGCAATTGGACGCCGGATCTGGCCCGTGTGTTGACGCATTCAACACCGGCGAACCCGTCGTCGTGCAAAACATCGCCGAAACCGGTGCACGCTGGCCAGAGTTCCGACTGGCTGCCCTGAGCTCGGGATTCCATTCCGTTCATGCCGTTCCGATGAGGTTGCGTGGAGAAACCATCGGCGCGATGAACCTTTTCAACAGGCGACCCGGAAGGTTGACCGAGCGGGATGCCGCCCTTGCCCAGGCCTTGGCCGCCACCGCGACGATCGGCATTCTGCAAGAACGAAACGTTCGCGAATCGAGCGGGGTGACCGCGCAGCTGCAGCGGGCTCTCGACAGCAGAATCATCATCGAACAGGCCAAGGGAGTGCTGGCCGCCTCAGGAACAATCGGGGTCGACGAGGCCTTCTCCGCAATGCGCGCCCATGCCCGCAACACCAATACCAGCATTCGCACCGTGGCCGCACAGATTGTTGAGCGAACCCTGGAGATTGACGCCTTCGGCCCCTCCCGTCTGCGGTCGACTCCCGCGGGTGGACGGGGTGACACCGGCGACAGTCAAACCGAGGGCGGGGAAATCGGAAAACTGCAGGCCTGAAAAGGAATAGAGTGCAGGCACGAGACAAAGCGTCTGGTGGCGCGACTCATCTTCCCGGATCCGGCTCTTTCGAAAGGTGACCCGTGGTCGACAACATCCTCTTCGACGTCGATGATCGTCTTGCCACGATCACCCTGAATCGGCCCGATCGCTATAACGCGTTTGATGTGCCGACCGCTCACCGCTGGCGTGACATCGCCCACGAGGTGACCGACAGAGCCGACATTCAAGCGGTACTTCTGGCCGGCAACGGGCCGGCATTCTCTGCCGGCGGCGATGTGCTGGCAATGGCGTCGGGAGCCATCGGGGCCGGTACTGCGGTCACTGAAGCCGCAGAGGTGTTGCACGACGGCATCCGCACCCTGGTGTTGTCGGCGATTCCGATTGTCGCGGCCGTGCATGGCGTCACAGCGGGTGGGGGCCTGGGAATCGTGCTCACCGCAGATTATGTCGTCGCAGCTGAGAACGCCACGTTCAGCAGCCGCTATGCAAACATGGGGCTCACCCCCGACATGTCGGTGACCAGCCTGCTTCCCCGCGCGGTCGGTGAACGCCGTGCGCTGCAACTTCTGTTGCAGGACCGTGCGCTCAGTGCAGCCGAGGCACTTGATTGGGGCCTGGTCGCTGAGGTCACACCCGAGGCGGATCTCAGAGATCGGGCTCGGGCAGTGGCCCGCTACTGGCTCGACAACGCCGCCGGGGCATTCGGGCAGGCGAAGCATCTGCTGCGCTCGGGAATGGATCGAGACTTGGCGACGAACCTCGACGAGGAGGCCCGTTCAATCGGTGCGGCCTTCGAGACAGACGAGGCAAAGGCTCGGATTGCGGCGTTCGCGGCGGCCTCAACCCGGCGAGCCGGGCACCTGTAGGCCGCATCCTCCCGTCTGGTGGTCGGTGGTAGGCGACTACGCGAGGATCGGGATCGCGCCCGTAGCGGTGAAGGCGTCCCGAGTGCGTACGTCGGCCGTGGCCCCCCGCTCGGCGGAGAAGATCTGATGCGACGCCGTAACCGGTGCCACGGGAATCATCTCGGCGGTTCCGATGATGGCCACAGTGCCGATCGCCGAGGGCAGACGACGACCGCGACGCACAATGACCACGGTTGCGAGCGCCAGCGGAAACGCGACCACACTGGGCGCCGCCACCCAGAAGGACTGGCTCGCGAGACCGAACACGCCCCAGAGCAGATAACAGGCCATCAGAAGCCACTGCGTGGTCTCTGAGATGGCCGCCAACCGCACGGGGTCATTGCGGTGCTGCCAGGTGGAGCGGGCCTGTGGAATCCACATCAGAATGGAGAGAACGGTGGCGCTGAAACCGAGCGCATTGATGAGGGCGTTGTCGATGACCATGGGGGTTGTTCTATCTTTCTCACGGCCCTTGGGAAGAATTCCCACCGGACGGTTCTCTACGAGGGCATCAACGATGTCACAGTCATCATAGTCACAAAATGGGCACGCCGTCGAGCACATTCCTTGACGAAAAACTCCCCGTCGGCAACGACGGAAAACATTCGTGACGACAAGACGTTCCTTGGTGCGAACAACGGCTACAACCAGGCAGGCGGCATCGGTGCCTCGGCGCCGGATTCTGTCGCGACACCCGCCGCTCCCCTACCGGTGGCCCACTGGGTCAGGGCCGCCGCCGAGCCTGTGAGGATGACCGCATCGCCCGCGTCTGCTGAGCCGACCGCCCACGTACCGGGACGGTCATCTGGCCTGAGGACAAAATTCGGGACCTGCTCAGCGGCCTGCCGCGCACGCCACGCAGCGATCACATTTGCCGCAACATGGTCGATGCAATCAGCCGGGATGTCGGTGAAGCTGGCCCCGGTGTTCAGATCCACTGCGTGCAGCCACACCTCACGGGTGCGCATCCACACCGTGGCCGAGGCTGCGACGGGTTGCCCCGTCCTCGTACGCACCTCCGCCTGCCAGGCCTCGTCGGTCAGGGCGTTCCACGCGGTGTCGAGTTTCGTTGCGGCCTGGTTGTTCAACTCGCGCAACGCGGCAGGGGCAAGGGCAACACCCTGTTCGATCTCGGCGTCCCTGGCAGCGGGTGACTCGTACATCGGCTTCTCAACACCGGTCTCGGCCCACTCGACGAGGTTCAGCAACGCGACGGCATTGTAGGCAACGTGAGCCGCGACATGGCGACGTGTCCAGCCCGGCAGCAGCGACGGCCCATCGAACCGATCGTCATTGAGCTCGCGCAGTTTCTGCAGAAAGTACTCGGTGCCCTCTCGCACGACCCGCAGATCGGGCCGGGCCCCGGTCAGGTCGTCACCGTGCCCGATTACGTTTGCGTTCATCCTGGTCGCCGCCCTTCATCGCACCGCCTGTGCCCAACCTGTCCAGCCAACTTACCCGCGCCCGGTGGGGTGCGACGGGGCGATCACGAAATGTTGCAGACTGCTCTGGCGAGTTCGTGGGCAAAGCAGGGTGCGCCCGGATGACCACGCTGGCGGCCCCGCACCTCTCCGGTTCAGTCCTTCTGAGCGTGCAGCAACGTGTCAAGCGCAACGTGGGCCGGGACATCCGGCACTTCAGCATCGGCGCGTCCGTCTCGCTCCACCGTCTCACATTCGAGGATGACCAGCACCCCGCCCACCGCCTCGCGCAAAAACTCAGGCGTGTACAGCACCCCGGGATCACGCGGGCCGGGTGCCCCGGCGTCGACGTTGCGCACGTCATGGCCGAGCACGAGCAGCCGACCACCGTCGGCCAGCCAGCCAGCGGCACGTTTCAGCACCGCCGCCATGGCCTCCCTCGGCAGATGGAGGTATCCGATGGTGATCAGGTCAAAGGTTCGGCCCGGCTCCCAGTCGGTGACATCCCCCTGAATCCAATGGACGTTCGCCCCACGTTCCGCGGCCCGCGTTCGGGCTGTGACCAACGCCTCGCCTGAGAAGTCCACCGCGGTGGTGTCCCAGCCGACACCCGCAAGCCACAGCGCGGTGCGTCCGTCTCCGGTGGCCAGATCCAGTGCCGACCCGGGTGGGACATCCGCGAGTACCTGCTGAAAACGCAACGGCGCTTCGGCCACCCAGAGGCTGTCGCCCGATGCCGTGCGCGCATCCCGATAGCGGGCGTCCCACTGGTCGCTGTTCACGATTATCCCTTTCGGTTCAGTTCTTCGATGGCCACGTTTTCGGCGGCTGGCTGAGCGCCCGGTGCCGCTCCCGCAGTAGAGTGCGCCGGAGTGCTCCACATCGCTACTCGGGAGGCTGCAGCGCCGCCCAGTAGACGCGCACTCCCCCGAGATACGTCGCTTCTGGCCGCACAGAGCGCATCTCAAGTGGATCGGCGGTGGTGATGTCGGATCCCAGAATCACAAGATCAGCCGCCTGGCCGATCTGGAGGGTGCCACGCCAGTGGTCCGTGAAGCCCTGATAGGCACTGCCGAGCGTCGAGGCGAGTAGCCCCTTCTCCACCTCGAACCGTTCCCCGGGGATCCACCCGCCTTCCGGCTCTCCCGCGTCCGTCTGTCGGGTGGCCGCAACCGAGATCGTGGCCACAAAGTTGTTCGGTGACACAGGCCAGTCGCTGGCGAACGAGATCCGGGTGCCGAGGGCGTCGAGGGAGGCAATCTGATACTGCCGGTCAAAGCGCTCCTGGCCGATGCGTGGCAGGGTGAGGTTGCGCATCACTGCGTCTTCCTGCGCCCACAGCGCCTGGAAGTTCGCAATCACACCGAGTTGGGCGAAGCGCTCCAAATCTTCCGGATGCACCAGTTGCACATGGGTGATCACCGGGCGGCGGTCCCACGCCGGATTGGCTGCAGCAGCGGCTTCCACGGCGTCGAGGGCGTCCCTGACCGCCGCGTCACCGATGGCATGCAGGTGCACCTGAAACCCACGGGCATCGCCGGCCACCACAGCCTCGATCAGTGATTCCCTGTCCCAATTGGCGAGTCCGTGGTCATGTGAGCCGCAATAGGGATCGAGCATCTCGGCAGTTCCGCCCTCGATGACCCCATCCACAAAGTACTTGACTGTCTTGGCCGTCAGGAGCTGCGGGTGCCCGAAAGCGTCGACCTGCGCGCGTGCCGCTTGGAACCCGGCCAGGTCATCCTGCCAGCTGTCGGGGTCCATCCGGAAAGCGAGATTGGTGCGCACGGTGAGCACACCCCGGCGCGCCGACTCCAAATAGATCTCATGCTCGCCGGGCTCAACCCACGCATCCTGCATCCAGGCCACGCCCTCAGAGTTCGCGATCCGGCAGGCGGCTTGGACGGCCGAAACCTGCTCGTCGATGGTTCGCTCAGGCGCGGCATCGGTGATGAGCGCGACGGCGTGCCACTCCCGCATGGTGCCGAGCGGAGTACCGTACGGCGCGACATCATCACGGCGTTCGATCCGCCCAAGCCTCGGATCCGGCGTTTCAGCGGTGACCTTCGCCCGACGCAACGCCTCCGAATTGCACCAGACGGTGTGGTGGTCGTTCGCGTGCAGCAGCACGGGCCGATCGGGCACAACCTCATCAAGCCACGAAGCGTGGAAACGACCCTCTGGGGCGAGCGCCGCATCGTATGCGCCGCCCACAATCCACTCCTCTTCCGGGTGCTCGGCAGCATAGCGACCGACTTCTGCGATTACGGCAGCCAGGTCGTCAAGTTCAGCAATCTGCGGCCCGAACGACTCGAAGCCGGCCATCACCGGATGGCAATGCCCGTCGTTGAACGCGGGGATCACGAGTCGCCCGTCAAGATCGACGACATCAGTGGCTCTGTCCATGAGATTTCGTGCATCGTCACCGTGGGCGACGATGATGCCGTCTGTGACGGCGAGTGCGCTGGTGCGGCTGCCGGGTGCCAACCAGACGGGACCACCGTGGAAAACGGTGGTCCCGCCGTGGCGCCCAGTCGTATCTGGTGCGGTCATCGATGCATCAGCCCTTGAAGGTTTCCCAGATCTTGGAGTAGTTGCTGAGCTCGTCGTTATTGCACGGCTGAACCGGAAGGGCGAGGCCATAGCTTTCTGGTACGACAATCGCCGGGCTGTTTGCGAGTTCCGGCTTCATGAGTTCGGTCGTGCCGAGGATGCCTGAGGCATAGGCCTGGAAGTTCACGGCCACGGCCATGTTCACCGGGTCCATCATCCAGTTGAGGAAGGTGAGTGCCTGATCGACGTTCTTCGCACCGGACGGAACCGTGAAGTTGTCCTGCCAGAGGGCGACGCCTTCCTCCGGGTACACCCATGTCACCGCTGGGTTCTCCTGCGCGGCCCGCCAGGCGGCACCGTTCCAGATCATCGCCATGGCCTGTTCGCCACCGGCGAGGCGCTCGAGGATTCCATCGCTGTTGATCGTGCCCACCGATGGCTTGAACCCGACGAGCAGATCTTGGGCGGCCTGCAGCTTCGGGCCGTCGGTGGTGCAGAAGTCGCCGCCGACGACACGCAGGGCGGAGTTCACACCTTCGACCATGTCGTCCATGATTCCGACACCGCCTGCCGAGGCCGGCGGGTTGAAGAAGTCGGCCCAGGACTTCGGGGCGTCCTCTTCAGAGATCATCTCGTTGTTGTAGGCGAACGAGGTGGTGCCGTAGAGGTAAGGCACCGAATACTGGCGGCCCTCGTCGAAATAGACATCGAGAAAGTCGGGCTGGATGTTCTTACCGTTGGGCAGGTCAGCTGCGTTGATCTGTCGGAGCAGTCCGTCGTCTTTGAGAATCTGAACCATGTAGTCACTGGGCACGACCACGTCGTAGCCCGCACCGTCACTCGCTCGCAGCTTGGCTTCGAGGCTCTCGTTCGAGTCGTAGTAGTCGACTTTCAGAGTGATACCGGTGTCTTCCTTGAACTTGCCGATCAACTCTTCCGGAAAGTAGTCGCTCCACGTGTAGAGGCTCACTTCGCCGCTGGTGGCCGGCGTGAAGTCCGTCGTTTCGACGCCTCCGTCACCGGCTGCCGGGGCATCGGCGCCGTTGTCGCTGATTCCACCGCCACACCCGCTGAGGGCGAGGGCGCCGATGGCCGCTATCGCGGCTGCCGTGACGAACCGCTTGTGGGATTTATGCATTCTTCTTGCTCCTTCGATGGGTTTGCAGATACGCGATGGTTGTGACGAGGATGGCGATCACCAGGAGCAGCACCGCGATGGCGTTGACGGCCGGGCTGGCGCCGCGACGAATCATGCTGAACAGGTAGACCGGCAGCGGGGTGGCCCCCGATGATGACAGGAAGTTCGAGATGATGAAGTCGTCCAGCGAGATCACGAAGGCCAGCAGAGCGCCCGAGATGATTCCGGGCACCAGCAGCGGCAGGGTGATTCGGCGAGCCACCTGCCACGCGGATGCGCCCAGGTCGGTCGCCGCCTCGAAGTAGGTGCCACCGATTCCTCGCAGCCGTGCCCGGATCGGCATCAGGGCGAACGGGATGCAGAACGAGATGTGTGCCAGCATCAGTGCCAGCATTCCGGGTTGCAACCCGATGATGCGAATGAACCCGAGCGTTGCCACCGCGAGCACGATCTCGGGGATCACCAACGGTGCCGACAGGATGCCGAGTGCGATCGAACTGCCCTTCGCCCGTAACCGTTCGACCGCAAGGGCGAACAGGATCGCGAACGTCGTGGCGAAGAACGTCGCGACGACCGCGATCTGCAGCGAGATCATCACCGAGTTGATCAGGTTCGCGTTGGTCAGCACGCTCTCGAACCAGCGCAGACTGAATCCCTTCCAGATCAGCGCCGAATCCCCGTCGTTGAACGAATAGATGGTGGTGATGACGATGGGAACGTAGAGGAAGACCAGCGCGAATACCGCGATCGCCCCAAACCCCGGAAACTCGCGCAGGCGCAGGCTCTTCGGTACCCTGCGCGTGGGCGCACTCGTGCTGCTCATAGCGATATCTCCACTTTGCGTCCGGACCTTCGTGAGTAGAACGCGATCAGCATGAGGGTGAGCATGAGCATCACCAGGACGATCACCGACAGGGCGGCGCCGAACGGCCAGTTGCGCGAGGCGCCGAACTGTGCCGCAATGAGGTTACCGATCAGGAGCAGTTTGCCGCCGCCCAGCAGTACCGGTTGCACGTAGGAGCCGAACGCCGGCATGAACACGAGCAGCAGCCCGGAGACGATTCCCGGGGTCGCGATCGGCAGGATTATCCGGCGCACGACCGCCATCTTCTTCGCTCCGAGGTCATAGGCTGCCTCAGCCAAACGGAAGTCGAATCCGGCGAGGGAGGAGTAGATGGGCAACACCATGAAGGGCAGAAAGGTGTAGATCAGGCCGAGCTGGGACGCGAACGGCGTGTAGAGCAGGTCGACACTGCCGATGCCGACGGCCTTCGTGAAGGTGTTGACGATGCCGTTCTCGTTGAGGATGAGCATCCACGCGTACGTGCGCACCAACAGGTTGGTCCAGAACGGGATGGTGACCAACAGCACCAGCACGTTCTGCATGCGCGGCTTGCGGGTGGCCATCCAAAGGGCGAGCGGAAACGCGAGGACGAGGCAGACCACACTTGTGACACTCGCCTGCACGAGGGAGTCGCCGAAGACGGCGAGGTAGCGCGGATCGAACGTGGTGTTGCCGAGGAAGTCAACCTGCACGAGGAACGAACGGTAGGCCTCGAGGGAGAAGTCGTAGATGACCCCACCGCCGGTCTTCGGGCGGCTCAGAAACGAGAAGATCACGATGATGATGAGCGGTCCGACGGTGAACAACAAGCCGATGATGAGCGCTGGGACACTCCCGAGCCAGCCGATCTGGCCGGGTCTCTTGGGGTTGCGTCGTTTGATCCTCGCAGGTGACGGATCGGGTATTCGTTTCTCCGCCTCGACCGTACCGGTGCGGGTCATCGCGCGGTCTCAGGCATCAGAGGCCGTATGTTCGCGGGCTCCGCGTACAGTTTGATCACCGAGCCGACCTTGGTCGCCTTGTCGTCGAACGGGGGCGGGATGCGCACACCGAGTTCAGTGCCATCATCAAGCAGGACGGTGCACCGCAGATCGGTTCCCATGTAAACCAGCCCGGAGATGGTGCCGGTGGCAAAGTGGTGCGCGCCATCGCCCACCGTGATGCGCTCGGGCCGGATGGCGAGGGTGACGGTGCCGTCGGGCGTGGGCACTGTCTTCGGCAGTGTCACCGACTGTCCGCCAGGCAACGTGATGATCAGCGGGGAGTCCGCCACGGCGGCCGCCCCGTCCGCAGCCCGGACCGCGTCCGTGTTGATGAAATTGGTCTCCCCAATGAAGTCGGCGACGAACCGGTTGACCGGCTTTTCGTAGATCTCTTCCGGCGTGCCGATCTGCACCGGCCGACCCTTGTCAAAGACAGCGATCCGGTCACCCATGCTCAATGCTTCCTCCTGGTCGTGGGTGACGAAGACGAAAGTGATCCCGGTGGTGCGTTGCAGGCGCTTGAGCTCGGCCTGCATGCCGCGGCGCAGCTTCAGATCCAACGCGGCGAGCGGCTCGTCCAGAAGCAATACTTCGGGCTGCTTTGCGAGGGCGCGCGCCAGTGCGACCCGTTGCTGCTGACCACCGGACAGTTGTTCCGGCTTTCGGCTCGCCATCTCCTGCATCTGCACCAATTCAAGCATTTCAGTGACCCGGGCTTGCACTTCGGGGCGCGGACGGCCCTCCATCTCCAGGCCGAAGGCGATGTTCTGCGCCACCGTGAGGTGGGGAAACAACGCGTAGGACTGAAACACCGTGTTCACCGGCCGCTCGTGCGGCGGAAGCTGATCGATGCGCCTGGAACCGAGTCGGATCTCACCGGCGTCGAGCGTCTCGAGCCCGGCGATGGAGCGCAGCAGGGTGGTCTTGCCGCAGCCCGACGGGCCGAGCATGACAAAGAATTCCCCCTGTTTGATACTGAACGACACGTCGTCGATCGCGTTGATCGCAACTTTTTCAGGAGTGATGTACGTCTTTCGCGCACCTTCGATCACGATCTCGCGTGACGGTGAGGAACTGGGATCGATCCGGTCATATCCGGAAATCGTGGTGACTGGAATAGTCAAGACGTGCACACCGCCGCTCTGTGGAACGACCCTTGCCATTTTGCCGGGGTTCGTGTTGGATTCAAACTAATGGCGTTAGATTGACTTCGCAACCGTGTTCACGTGAACAGTGACCGAATTGGAATATTTGGTGGCGTGGTCTCCGCACTCCCAGAAGGGGGATTGATCCAGCGTGGCTGAAGAGTTGGGCCCAATTCGTGCTGGGCGTCGAAGGCGCCCGGGTCGGCCGACGATCGCGAAGATCACCACGGAAGGCATCGCGCATGCTGCGCTGGAACTCATCGATGAACGCGGCTGGGCGGCGCTGACCATGTCATCGCTCGCATCACGACTTGGTGCACGGGCACCTTCCCTGTACCACCACATCTCCGGCCAACACGATTTGATCGACCTCGTTCGAGACCTGGTGGTCGCCGAGATCGACGTTTCAATGTTTGAAAGCCTGCCTCTCGCTGATGCGTTGCGCGCGTTCGGGCTCTCCTACCACGAGGTCTTTGCCCGTCATCCGAACACCATCCCCGTTCTGAGCGTCAGTCCGATCCGGGATGGGCGAACGATCGGCATGTATGAAACTGTGATGGTGGCGATGGCGCGCCACGGCTGGAGCGGCGAGCGTTCACTCGAATTTCTGCTTGCCCTCGAGTACGTTGCACTCGGTACGGCCTTCGAGTGGAGCGCCAAGGATCTGATGATCTCGACTGAGGCCGCGGAGAAATTCGACGCTCCGCTCCTCGCGAGTTACGTGACCAGTCGCACCGATCAGCAGGTTCTGGCCATCACGACGTTCACGCACCTGCTCGATATGCTCATCGCCGTTTTCGAGGTCGGCGACGTGGAGTCGATCACCCGTGCGGGAGTATCTGCGTTGACCAAATAGGCGTGAGACAGAGTCTCGCGACGAGGCACCTCGTTCGGCACCGAAGAATGCCGTCCAATCCTTCGCTCAGCCTGCCCCGGGTGCCGGAACGAGCCTAGTGTGGCGCATGCGGTCCAGAAGATCTTGCGCGCAGCAAAGTCAAGCATCTCGGTGAGGATCGCGCCGTCTCCAATGATCTGAGGGAGTAGATAATGACCAGATTGCCCGATTCCGAGCTTGTGCTCATCCCGGGCGGAACGCTGATCACAGCAACCGCCGAGGAAGGCCGTGAACTCGCCATCACGATGGCCAGGCACAGCATCCACAAGATTCAGCCCGATGCCGAGGTGCTCGCCGCCGACAGACACGTGTATGCGACAAATCCCGACAGCCTCATTGCCACTTCGCAGGTGATCGCGCTGGAGTTCCAGACCATCGCCGCCGCAAACAACTACTGGCGCGACTGATCTCTCGACGCCCCACCCCAGGGGTCAACATCGGCATCAGAATCATCGATTCTGATGCCGATGTTGACCCCTCACCGCGTTATCGTCGCCGATGGGCGTGGTCGCAACGGCAGTCGCCCGCGGGTCGGCTCGCGGATCCCACTGAGGAAGGTGCCCCAACGGGCTCGGCTGTGGCAGCACCTGCCTGCAGGCGTGCGCCAACGGGGCCACAAGACTCGCCACGGCAACCAGGTCCGGGTCCGACAGGTGACTCCACGGCTCGGCGGCGAGCCGATTCGTGAGGTGTTCGGCACGGTCGAGCGCTTTGATGCCGGCGGAGCAGATCGTATGGTCGGCGTTGAGCAGACCGCGTGCAACCAGGCGATCACCCTCCGCGGCCCACTCCTCGTCGGTCCACCCCCGACTGAGCCTGAGGGTTGCAGCATCGGTGTCGAGGGCGCTTCGCAATACGACACTGCTCAACCCTGCGATACCTGTGCTGACCAGAGCTATCACGTGCCCGTCACCACGATGTTCGCGCAACGTGGTCGCTGCCTGCCAGAGCCTTCGGTACGGCTCACTCTCATCAGGCAGCGCCCGATTCGCAGCAGACAGCGGTCGGCCGATCGTGTCGGCCTGCTGAGCCGCGACGGTGAGTGCATCCGCGGCCCGGGCGACGGAGCGTTCGTCGGGAATGAGGGCGCGCAGGGCCTCGGCTGCCCCGGTGGACCGGGCGTGAAGCACCTGTTCCGCTGAAGCGGACGACCAGACGCTCGGTAGGGCCCTCGCGACCAGATACGGAGCGAACCCGCTGAACACGGCGATCACCGGGGCCGCGGCGACCGGGCCCAATGGTGCGGCTCTGCCGGCGAAGTAGCCATCCCAGTACCGGGTCAGCCCGACGGACGCGAACCCCTCGCGCGCCTGAGGCGTGAAGTAGGAGACCGCATGAATCGGCTCGAACAGGGTCCACATCGCCCTCACCACGTGTTCGCGGGCCGGAACGGTCATCGTGTCTCCATCTCGTCTTCGAATCCACAGTCGGCCATGGTCGGCGGCTGTATAGTCATTTGCCGGACAGGTTACGCCTTCACCGGGCGGGCGGCGCTGCGTTTCGCCCAAGCCGAGCCACACCAAGCTCTGGTACCTATACTGCGACCATGGACGAAGGCGCACGTATCCTCGTGGCAGAAGATGACGCGCGCCTTGCAGCCATGCTGCGCGAATTGCTCCAGGGCGAGGGCTACGAAGTTGTCATCGCCCGCGACGGCCAGCGCGCACTGCACGAAGGGCTGACGCAGCAGTTCGATGTGATCCTCCTCGATCGGGGGCTCCCCGTGATCGAAGGCCTCGACGTCTTGATGCGACTGCGCGCCCATGGAGTCCGTAGCCCGGCTCTGGTCCTCTCCGCCTTGGGCAACCCCTCCGACCGGGTGGAAGGCCTCGACCGCGGGGCCGAGGATTACCTTTCGAAACCGTTCGACATCGACGAATTGTTGGCACGGCTGAGGGCGTTGCGCCGCCGACTCACCTCCACTCTGCACGTGCTGCAGATCCCGGGCGGAATGTTGGACACCGCCTCACGCTCGGTGACCCGCTCTGGCATCGACGGTGTTGTGCCCCTGACCGAACGTGAAGGAGACCTGCTTGAGAAACTGGCTCGGCGGCCAGGCCAGGTTTTCTCGCGCGGGGACCTTCTCTCGTCCGTGTTCGCTGACGCCGACGATGCGGGTGTCGTCGATACCTATGTGCACTACTTGCGCAAGAAATTGGGGCGGGAATGTGTGCTCACCGTGCGGGGAATCGGTTATCGCCTGGGTCGGCTGCCATGAACCCCCACGATGGCACCGAGCTCAGGCGGGCCTCACTTCGACTGGCGGCGCAGTTCGCTGCGTTGATCGTGGTGTTGTTCGCCATTCTCGGTGGAGTCGTCTTCGCTATCGTCCAAGCGAGCCAGGGTGAGTCGATCGAGCGGACCCTCCGCGATGCATCGGTGATCGACTCGCCCATGGACGCTCCTTCCGGTGTATTCGTCGCCATTGTTGGAGGAGACGGAATACAACTTCCGCCCGACCTTCCGGCGGGCCTGCCTGACGAGAGTGCACTGCACGATGTGGCCACGACCGGCCGCACCGTACAGCAGAACACGACGATCGACGGTCATACCTACGTCATCCGAACCGCCCGTGACAATGGCCGCGTGACCCAGGTCGCTGTCAACCTGCACGAGAGTGAGGAGGAGTTGCGGCGATTGGGCACAGCCCTGGTCGTCTCAGGAGTCATCGCCGCTGTCGCAGCAAGCCTGATCGCGCTGTGGATGGCTCGGCGCGCGATGCGGCCGCTGGTCGATGCGCTCACACTTCAGCGACGTTTTGTCATGGATGCCAGCCATGAGTTGCGCACCCCCCTCACGCTGCTCAGTACACGAGCCCAACTGGTTCGACGGCGACTGACTGCGATGGACTCCGGTTCGGTGACCGGCGTCGTCGCCGGGCTGGACGAGATAGTGCAGGACTCCAAAGCATTGTCGGAGATTCTGGAAGACCTGCTGATCGCCGCCGACCCGCGAGAGATGGCGCAGAAGATCCACCTGGACCTAGCGGCACTCGCTGATGAGTCCGTCAACAGCCTGCAGTCGAACGCCGACGGCCGCGCGATCACGCTTCGCCGAATCGGGTCGACCCACCCGGTGCTGATCACCGGCGCACCCGTCTCCTTGCAGCGGCTGTTCACAGCCTTGATCACCAATGCGCTCGACCATGCAACATCGGCTGTGGATGTCGAGGTCACGGTTCAGGAACACGAAGCGCTGATCCGGGTCATGGATGATGGCGCGGGGTTTGCTTCGGGGATGGACACGCACGCGTTCGAGCGCTTCGCCACCTCTCGACCGACGAACAATGATGAGCAACGTACGAGGAACTACGGGCTCGGCCTCGCCCTGGTCGCAGAGGTCGCCGCCCGCCATCGCGGAACTGTGAGCGTCGAGGACAGCCGCCTCGGCCACGGGGCGGTGGTGACCGTGCGGTTACCAGCCGACTCCTGAGGAACTCACAGCTCGCTCCCGGCCCAGCTAAGAAAGTTGGAAGAATGTCGCATCAGTGTGGAAGTATCCGCTGATGATCGAAGGGCTGGCAGCACGATGCGTGAGAAGTCATGACCGCAGGAACAGCGAGTGCGTCCACGCTGCACCTCGGCACGAACGCCGACCCGCATCCGCGTCGGTCACAGCCCGGGCGGACCGCACGCCTGCGGTCCCGACTCGTGCGGGCAGTACTCGCTGTCGGTTTCACAGGGGTGCTGCTGATGTGGTGGGTGGACACTCCCGCCGGGCCCGCCGCAACACCCGGGCAGCTCGCAAACACGATCGGCGAACTGGCTGGCATGCTCGGTGGTTATCTGGTGTGCGCCCAGGTGCTGCTCATCGCGCGGATTCCGTGGTTCGAGTCGGCAGTAGGCCTGGACAAGCTGGTTCGCTGGCACCGCAACCTCGGCGCAACCGTGATCTTTCTGATCCTCACCCATGTCGGCCTCATGATCGTCGGTGGCATGCTGCTCGATCATTCGACGCCCTGGAATGAGGTCTTCATCCTTCTGGGAAGCTACCCAGACATACTCACAGCGCTGATCGGAACCGCACTCTTTCTCGCCGTGGGTCTCAGCAGCGCCCGGTTGGTCAGAATGCGTTTGTCTTATGAAACGTGGTACTGGTTGCACGTGACCACGTATGCGGCCATCTTCCTCACATTCCTGCACCAGCTCAGTGCCGGCGTGAACTTCGTCAGCAACCCGGTGAATCGCCTTCTGTGGTTGCTGTTGTATCTCGGCACCGCTTCGGCCGTGTTGACGTGGCGGTTCGTCTTGCCGGCGGCAACGGCGTGGCGACACCGCTTGCGTGTGGACCGCGTGGTCATGGAGTCATCGTTTGCGGCGAGCGTGTGGCTCAGGGGCCGCAACCTCGAGGAGTGGGGGGTGCGTGCCGGAAACTTCATGCTTTTCCGGTTCATCGGGTGGGGACATCTTCTGACGGCGCACCCCTACTCGATCTCCCGTGTGCCCCAGGCAGACATGTTGCGCATCACCGTCGGTGCTCTCGGCGACCACTCCAGCCTCATCCGGTGGCTGAGACCGGGAACGTTCGTCTTCGCCGAGGGGCCCTTCGGCCACTTCACTGCAGACCGGGCCAGCCGCCGGCGCATTCTGCTCATCGCGGGCGGCGCTGGAATCGGGCCGATCTGCGCTCTCGCAGAGGAGATGACGGCCGCGGGCCGTGACGTTGTGCTGTTGTATCGCGCACGATCCCAGAGCCATTTGGCGCTGCTCACAGAACTGCAGTCGATGCCGGGTCTGACCGTGATCGCCTTGCCGGGGCACCGATGGGATCTGGGCTACGATCCGCTCTCCGAGGATGCTCTGGCCCACTACGTTCCCGATGTCGGCAGACGTGAGGTCTTCATCTGCGGGCCGGAAGCCATGGCGCTCCAGGCCGAATCCTCCCTTCGGAGTCTTCACGTTCCCGCAGAGTTCATCCACCGAGAAGAATTGAGCATGTCATGAAACTGAAGAAATGGCGCGGAACCCTCATGTTCTTCGTTGTTCTCGCGGTGTTGGGCCTCACGGTCGGGCTCAGGCTGTACTCAACGGTTGGCGGTGCGACAGCCGTGGGGCTCGGTGCCACGTCCCAGGCCAGCGGAACATCGTCACAGACCACCACCGCGCCGAGTGCCCCGAACACACCGAAAACACCCGCCCCGAAATCCCCCTCACCGGCCACCATTCCCGCACCTGCGCCAGTTCCGACGGCCAGCAGGACAATCTCGGGTCAGACGCAAGACACTCCGTACGGGCCAATCCAGGTGTCAGTGACGTTCGTCGGTAAGACCATCTCGTCGGTCACCGAGCTGCAGGCGCCCAATGACCGCGAGCTCAGCATCGAGATCAACGCTCAGGCAGCGCCGATCCTCGCCCAAGAAGTGCTGACTTCCCAGTCAGCGCGGATCGACACCGTTTCAGGCGCCACCTACACGTCTGATGGCTATGCACTGTCGGTTCAATCTGCGATCGACCAGCGATGAGGTTCGTCGAGACGGTCATGGGCGTTCCCATGTCCGTCGAGATCCTTGAGGTGGCTGATGACACGGCGGTCGCCCTGGCCCGGGAGGCGTTCGAATTGATCAAGGCGGCCGACCGCAGGTTCAGCACCTACAGGGACGACAGCGAGGTGGCCGCGGTGAATCGGGGCAGCGTGTGCTACGACGATTACAGCGAAGACCTGCGTGAGGTACTGGCCATCGCGGAACGTGCCGAACGAAACTCAGGCCATGCATTCAGCGCCCGGCTCCCCGGCCGCAACCTGGATCTGAATGGCGTGGTCAAGGGCTGGGCCGTGCAACGGGCCGCCGACCTGCTGGTGGCTCGCCACGTCGAGGCGTTCTGCTTCAACGCGGGCGGTGACGTCATCGTTCATGGCAGACCAACCGGTTTGCCCAGCTGGAATATCGCTGTCCGCTCCCCCTGGGATGCCGCCGGCCACCTGGCCGTTTTGGCCGTGACAGACGGGGGCGCTGTGGCCACGTCGGGCAGTTACGAACGTGGCGCTCATATCCTTGACGGCAGAACCGGACGCCCGTCCGCTCAGTTCGCGAGCGTCACGGTTCTCGCGCCACGCCTGACCACGGCCGACGTATTGGCGACATCCGTCTTCGTTCTGGGAGACGAGGGGTTGCCCTGGGCGTTGGAACAGGGCGCCACAGCCGTTTTCGCCGTCAGGCCCGATGCCTCGATGGTCGGTGCGGGTGCCATCCCGCTCGCCACTGCCGAAGCCACGACGATCCCCGGGAGGGCATCAATGGCTCGGCAGGGTCAGCGCTGAGGCTACCTCGCTCAGCTTGCTGCAGGCTCGCGGCTCAGCTTGCAGCAGGCTCGCTTTCTCGGCGCGGGAGCTTCCAGCCCGGACGCACGTAATGGCAGTTGTAGCCGTTCGGGTTCACTTCCAGATAGTCCTGATGTTCGTCCTCAGCCTCCCAGAACGGGCCGGCCGGGGTGACCTCGGTCACAACTTTGCCCGGCCACAGGCCGGAGGCATCGACATCGGCGATCGTCTCCTCGGCCACCCGCTTCTGCTCGTCGCTGGTGTAAAAGATCGCCGAGCGATAACTTGTTCCGATGTCGTTGCCCTGACGGTTCTTCGTCGAGGGGTCGTGGATCTGGAAGAAGAACTCCAGGATGTCGCGGAACGAGATCTGCTCCGGATCGAAGACCACCTCCACGGACTCAGCATGGCTGCCGTGGTGCCGATAGGTCGCATTCTCAATGTCGCCTCCTGAATACCCGACGCGCGTCGAGACGATCCCCGGGCGCGTACGCAGAAGGTGCTGGGCTCCCCAGAAACATCCTCCGGCCAAAATAGCGGTTTCGGTCGATGCGGTCATCGTCGGGACTCCTTCAGGTTGGGCACGGGCTGCACATCACCATGCTGTGTTCGACGGTAGATACCGTTCGACGGTAGATACCGTTCCACGGTAGATACCGTTCGACTGTAGATAACATGGACTCTATCTGGAACACCGGGCGCGCCCCAAGTGTTCCCAAATCACGGGATCGCTCCGGTCGAACATGGGTGGGTGTTTCATCATGATCTCCCCGTCCTCCTCCTTCTGTCTCCAGAAAGGAAAGACGGAATCTGTTGGATCCACGAATGCACGGGGCTGCCATCACTGACGATGCTCCAGCGAACCCTTTACGGTTAGAGGTATGACGAGCCGCACCAGACTCCCGCTCAACTACTTCGCCATTCCCTTCGGGCTGGCGGGGATCACCGGAACCTGGATCGTGGCAAGCACCGCCCTCGGGGCACCCGCGGCCGTGGGCATCATCCTCTGGATCATCACCGCCGTCGCCTGGCTCAGCATGATCGGCGTGTATGCCTGGCGAGGCATGCGTGCAGAGGGCTCGCTGCTGGCCGACCTTCGGCACCCGATCCTTGGCCCGTTCGGCTCTCTCGTCCCCGTCGTGGCGATCCTTCTCGGTGGGTCATTGGCCGGCGTCTGGCCCGTTGCAGGCCGCGTGCTCGTGGCGGCCGGGTTCATCGTGATCGTCATTCTCAGCGCCTGGAAACTTGCCGCCTGGATGACGGGGGCAATAGACGCCCAACTCTTCCACCCCGGCTACTTCCTCACCGTCCTGGCGGGCGGACTGATCGGGGCGATCGGCCTTGCCCAGGTCGGCGCCCACGACCTCGCCCTGGTCGCCTTCGGCATCGGTATCTTCTTTTGGGCAGTGTTGGCCGCGGTAGTTCTCACGCGCCTCATCGCAATCGAGACCCTCCCGGCGCCGCTGGTGCCGACGCTGGCGATCTTCTCGGTTCCGCCGAGCGTCGCCGGCATCGCCTGGTTCTGGATCAACGGCGACCAGATCGATGTCGTGCAGCGGATCCTGATGGGACTGATGGTCTTCCTCCTGCTCAGCCAGGTGTTCCTCGTGCCGCGGTATGCGCGGGTACCGTTCGGTATTGGTTACTGGTCGTTCACGTTCTCGGCGGCGGCACCGGCGACCTATGCCATTCGTTGGCTGTGGGTGACCCAACCGGCCGGCTGGGAAGCGTGGAGTTGGTTGATGCTCGGGGTGGTCACCCTGTGGATCGGCTGGATTGCCGGTCGGTCAGTGACTCTGGTCCTGACCGACCGTCGACCTCAGGTCGCCGAATCTCAATCTACTTGAGCAGCACCTGGCGTTCACGCTCGTTCCTCAGAGGACCTTTGTCAGCGACCTGTTGTCGACCAGGGAGCTGGCGGTTCTGCCCCGGCCCCCCATGGCGCGTTTGCCGGGCAGGGGGTTAGGGTGAAATTACGGGCCTGAACGGCTGACGACGCCGAATCATAGAATGCCGCAGCCACCGCGAACCCGAGAGCCGATCCGAATGAACCGGGAGACGCATAATGCAACTAGGAATGATCGGGCTCGGCCGGATGGGCGCCAACCTCGTGCGACGCGTGACGCGCGACGGACACGAGTGTGTCGTTTACGACCGGGATCCCAAAGCTGTTGCTGCGTTGGTCGATGAGGGCTCCCTGGGAGCCGCGTCGGTTGACGAGTTGATCGAAAAGATGGAGGCCCCGCGGGCGGTCTGGGTGATGGTGCCGGCCGGAGACATCACCACATCGGTGATCACCGAGCTCAGCGAGAAGCTCGAGGCCGGTGACACGGTCATCGATGGCGGCAACTCCTACTACCGCGACGACCTCGCGCATGCAGAGCTTTTGTCGAAGCGCGGCATCCATCTTCTGGACTGTGGCACGAGCGGCGGCGTGTGGGGTTTGGAGCGCGGCTACAGCCTGATGATCGGCGGCGACGCAGAGGCGGTGGCGCAGGTCGAACCGGTGTTCGCGTCGATCGCTCCCGGTTTCGAGGCAGCAGCACGTACCCCGGGCCGCGACGGTGAGATCGCGGCATCCGAGAAGGGCTATCTGCACTGCGGGCCGAACGGGGCGGGGCATTTCGTCAAGATGGTGCACAACGGCATCGAGTACGGGATGATGGCCGCGATTGCGGAAGGTCTGAACGTTCTGCACAATGCGGATATCGGCGAGCGCCCGCGCGCGGAGGGCGACGCGGAGACGACGCCGCTGCGTGACCCGCAGTACTACCGCTACGACATCGATCTGGCCGAGGTCGCCGAGGTGTGGCGCCGCGGCAGTGTGATCGGCTCCTGGCTGGTCGACCTCAGCGCAGCCGCATTGCACCAGTCACCGGATCTCGCCGACTTCTCCGGACACGTGTCCGATTCGGGCGAGGGCCGCTGGACGGCGATCGCCGCCATCGACGAGGGGGTGCCCGCACCCATCCTGAATGCCGCGCTGAACTCCCGGTTCGCCTCCCGCGACCTCGGCGAGTTCGCCGACAAGGCACTGTCAGCCATGCGCAAACAGTTCGGTGGCCACGACGAGAAGCCGCCGGCGTGAACATCGTCGAATGGCAACGCCAGCTGTAGTGACGCGCGAACCGTGAGAGGTGATGGCATGACCAGACCGGTGGCGGTCCTGTTCGATATCGATGAGACTCTGGTGCATACCGGAGGCGCAGGGGCTCGCAGTTGGACCTGGGCTTTCAACCAGCTGTATGGGATCGAAGCCGACATCGGCGAGCACTCCTCCGCCGGTGAGACCGACCCGCAGGTCGGCCGGGCCACGTTCGAGGCAGTGCTCGGGCGCGAGCCGAGCAACGATGAGCTGGCAAAGTTGTATTCGAAGTATTTGTGGCACCTCTCTGACGAGATCTGGGCTTCGAAGGGCTACAAGGTGCTCGAGGGGGTGGCGGATCTACTCCCCCGGCTGGCGGATTTCGGAGTCATCCTCGGCGTGATCTCCGGCGCCATGGAGGGAGCCGCCCGCATGAAGATGGACCCCGGCAAGCTGAACCGCTTCTTCGTGTTCGGCGCCTACGGTTCGGACTCCCCCGACCGCACCGAGATCACCCACCTCGCCGCAGGCAAGGCCGCCCGCCTGCACGGTCGCAACCTCACAAAAGAAGACGTCTACGTCGTCGGCGACACGCCGCGCGACATCGAAGCCGCTCGCGCCGCCGGAGTGACCGCGATCGGGGTGGCCAGCGGCCACTACAGCGTGGACGAGCTGCGGGAGGCAGAACCCGACCACGTGCTGAGCTCGCTCTCAGACGCCTTCCCCGGTCTTTGAAGACACGCCGTCGACCACCGACTGATTGGATGACACCATGACCGACAGTAACGCGAAGGCTCGTGAGCGCTGGCAGCCCCTGCCGTACGACGAGTTGGCCCCCACTGTCGACTACGTGCGCCGATTGGCCCAGCTCGGCGGAAAGTACACCCTGGATCAGCCGTTCGAGCAGAGTTGGGGGAACATCGTTCTCGATGTCTCCCCGCGCGGCCTGTCGACCCCGACCCTGCGGGTCGCCGACGTCACGTTCCGGGTGCACTGCAACCTGCTTGACGCCGAGATCGTGCTCGAGAGCGATCGTGGAGTCGTCTCGGTCCCCATCCGCACACAGTCGATGGCAGACGCGTACGCAGAATTTGTGGCCGCCGCCGCACACCTCGGAATCCCGGCCCCAGGGAGCGCTATCGCCACCGAGATCCCTGGTGCACTGCACCTGGACAGCGACCACGAGGTGCGCGACTGGAACCCGGACGCGGCCCGGTTGCTCTGGTCAGCCTTCGCCGACGCGTCCGGTGCCCTCGAGCAGTGGCAGGCACCCTATCGCGGCCACCGCCCACGGACCGGCGTCATGTGGGGCGGATTCGACCTGAGTGCGACCCGCTACCGGGGAGCGGCCCTTCCACCCGCAGCTGACCGGCCGGTGTTTCTGCAGTGGGACGCTGCCGAGGAGGTGGTCGCGGTGGGTTTTGCCTTCGGAACTGCTGACTCGCCCGACGCCGCATTCTTCGCCTATATCGTGCCGCAGCCCGATGGCGTGGAGAACCGTTCCTGGGGACCACGCGGCGCAGCCTGGCTGGCGGATGCCGGTCTCGCCTCGCTGCCGTGGAGCGACGTCATCTCTGCCGACGATCCGGCTCAGGCTGTCATAGAGTTCGGCGATGCGACCTATGATGCCGCGGTGGAGCTCGCCGGTTGGCCCGTCGACCTCATCGGGCCGCGCTTCGACGGCTGGTATGCGTCTCGCACCCCGCCCGGGCAGATACCCGGCGCGTGACGTCACCGCCGGCCCGATGTGAGATTCTCTATTGACGAGGAACCACCGGTTCAGTACAGGATGTGCGCCCCATGAACAGCAGACCGACAGTACTCTTCGTGTGCGTGCACAATGCCGGCCGGTCCCAGATGGCGGCCGGGTTCTTACGTGCCCTCGCCGGTGACCGAATCGAGGTGCTCTCGGCAGGCTCGGAGCCGAAGGATCAGATCAATCCGGTCGCCGTGCAGGCCATGAACGAAGTCGGGATCGACATCGCAGGGAATGTACCTGCTGTGCTCACCGATGGGGCTGTTCGCCTTGCTGACACCGTCATCACAATGGGCTGCGGCGACGCCTGCCCAGTCTTTCCGGGCATTCGGTATGAAGACTGGGATCTTGCGGATCCGGCCGACCAGGGAATCGAAGCGGTGCGGAACATACGCGACGAGATCAAGGAACGTGTCAAAACGCTCATTTCCGAGCTCCTCCCAGCACCGGGCAGACGGTCGTCCGACGAAGACAATCGAACGGCCTGACCGTACGCCGCAATCGGTACGGGGACCGGGACCGACACCGGTACCGACCGTCAGCGCAGCTGCGGGAGCACGTCGCGCTCGAGCATCTCGATCCCCGACGTGTCGTACGCGGCCTCCGGAAGATAGAAGATCGCATAGTCGAGCCCCTTCTCCTTCAGCGCCGAGAGCCGGTCGACGATCTGGTCGGGGGTGCCGACCGCGAGTGACGTGGGGCGGCGATAGTCGGCCAGCACCGCCTCAGTCTGCTCGTGCCCGAGTACCGGCAGCAACCGCTCCTCGATCCGGCGCAGACGCTGATCGACGTCGGCCTGGCTGGAGCCGATCAGGCCGAAGTAGTTGGAGCTGCGGGTGATGGCGTCGAAGTCGGTACCCACCTCCCGGCAATGTTGCTTCAGCACGGCGCTCTTGTGCGCGAAGCCCTCGGGGCTGCCGTCGAAGTTTGTGTAGTCCGCATATTTTGCGGCGATGCGCAGGGTGACCTTCTCGCCCCCACCGGCAACCCACATCGGGATCCCGCCCTCCTGCAGTGGCAGCGGCCGAACGATCGCTCCATCCACCTGGTAGTGCTCGCCGTCCAAGGTTGCGGTGCCTGTGGTCCAGGCCTGCTGCATGATCTGCACGCCCTCGTCAAGTCGGGCGAGCCGCTCCCCCGCCCGCGGAAATCCGTAGCCGTAGGCACGCCATTCCTCTTCGTACCAGCCGGCACCGATACCCATCTCGACCCGGCCGCCCGAGATCACGTCGACGGTCGCCGCCACTTTCGCCAGGTAGGCCGGGTTGCGGTAGCTCATGCAGGTGCACATCTGACCGAGCCGGATGCGCGAGGTTGTCGCCGCGAAAGCGCTCATCAGCGTCCACGCCTCGTGGGTGGCCTCCTCGGTCGCAACCGGCACCGTGTGAAAGTGGTCGTAGACCCACGCCGAGTCCCAATCACCGGCATCCGCCCGCTTCACCACGTCGTTCATGACCTGCCACTGCTCTGCCGGGTCGATTCCGATCAGGTCGTGTCGCCAGCCTTGCGGGATAAACATTCCGAATCGCATGGTTTCGAGCCTAGCGGCAGGTCGCAACCGGCACCTGACCGCGGCGAACGACATGCCCCCACCAAAGCGACGGACAATCTCCCGACCCACGCGCCAACACGAGCCTCAGAGCCGTGCGTCAGCCTCCCTGCGATCCGATGCCGGGAGGATGCCGGCCGCCCGGGCTGGCGCTGCATACGCCTCGGCAAGTGATGCGATCGTGTCGTGGGCGTTCAGGCCGCTCGGGTTCGGCACCGCCCACAATTCGGCGCCCGCAAGCGCCTCGCTCTGACGGCCCGCCTTCGCCTTTGGCCGGTCGAACCCCTGCCGATAGGCGGTCAACCCGACGATCGCAACGACCCGCGGCTGCCACCGAGCGACATCCGCCGCCAGTCGTTCAGCTCCGTCGCGCAATTCCGCGCGGGTCAGTTCGTCGGCTCGCGCCGTAGCCCTGTGCACGAGGTTCGAGACGCCGAGTCCACGCTCCAGAAAATCGCGCCTTTCCTCGTCGCTCAGCCCGTCGGCGAAACCCGGCAGACGCGGGATGATGCCGGCAGCGGCGAGCGCCGGGAAAAATCGGTTGCCCGGATGAGCAAAGGGAGTCTGCGTGGCTGCGGTCCAGAGGCTGGGGTTGATGCCGACGAACAACAGGCGCACACCGGGAGTGACGAGGTCGGGCATCGTCTGGTCGCGATACGACTCCAACTCTGCCCGGGTGAACCTCACCACCCCATTGTTCCGGGGCCACCCTTGAATGGGCCCACGATCTGCGCGGTGATCCAGCCGCCATAGAAATCGCCTGCCTGGCTCATCACCTTTTCGCCGTCGACCTCGCAGGATTCCATGAGGCCTGGATAGAGGGCCACTCGGGAACCGAGCGCCTCGAATCCGCGTGTCGGCTCCGGGTAGGTCCACCCGGCGCGGGGAGCCACTACTCCCCCTGCGCCCACGTCGAAATAGTGCGCCTGGCCCTTGAACTCGCAAAAGCTGGTGCCGTCCACCGGCACGAGCACTCCGCTGCGGAACGCGGTCAGTGGCAGGTAGTAGACGGGCGGATGACTGGTCTCCAGTACGCGCACGGCGTCCGTCGTGTCGGCGATCACCTCACCGCCGAGGCGCACGACGACGCGTTGGTGTCCGGGTTCAACCCGTGGCGGCCGCGGGTAGTCCCAGACCGATTCCTGGCCCGCGTGAGGCTTGATGGGTTTGGGGCGTCGGAAGTACTGCGGAAATCCGTGAGCTGGAGTCATGACCCTATCCTGCTGCCTGCCGCTGGGATGCCGCCGCGAGCTTGTTCACGTGATGCTCATCACGTGGGTGCCCGGCACCGACTACCGTGAAACCAAGGCCAGTTCACTTTTCGAACAGATTTTATGAGGACACTGCCATGCCGCACCCTTCCCACCCGCGCCCTCATCCAGAACGCCCAACTGCAGGGCGTTCGCGAAGACCGGCAGTGATCATCTTCGTCGGCAGCCCGAAACATTGAGTACCGACGTGCCCACCCTCATTCACTCCGCTCGCCTCGTCTCCGGCGGTGTCGTCACCGACAACGCCTGGGTGATCTTCGACGGCGACCGTATTGTCGCGACCGGCGTTGGAGAGCCTCCGATTCGTGACACCGAAGCACAGCATTCTGTGCCGGATGTGCCAGGAGAGGTCATCGATGCCGCCGGCCGTTTCCTCTCCCCCGGGTTCATCGACATTCACTGCCACGGAGGCGGCGGCAGTGCTTTCGACGACGGGGCCGACGCGATCCAGACCGCGCTCGCGCTGCACCGCAGCCGTGGAACCACCCGGTCGGTGCTCTCGCTGGTGACCGCACCACTGGAAGTGCTCGCCCAGCGACTTGCCACCATCGCCGAGCTCACAGCGACAGACCCCCTCGTACTCGGCGCCCACCTCGAAGGCCCGTTTCTCGATCCCGGCCACAAGGGGGCGCACAACCCATCCGTGCTGCGCACTCCCGATGCGCAGAGTATCGAGCTATTGCTCGAAGCGGGCGCGGGCACGCTCGTGCAGATGACGATCGCCCCCGAACTACCCGGCGGTCTCGACGCGGTGCGGCAACTCGTTGATGCAGGTGTGGTGGTGGCCATCGGTCACACCGATGTCGACTTCGAACAGGCACGGGTCGCATTCGACGCGGGCGCGTCGATCCTCACACATGCCTTCAACGGTATGAATGGAATCCACCACCGGGCTCCCGGCCCCGTCGTCGCCGCCATGCGCGATGCGCACGTGACCTTGGAGATCATCGCCGACGGTGTGCACCTGCACCCGGAGACGACCAGGCTCGCGTTCGCCGGAGCACCGGGCCGGATAGCGCTCGTCACTGACGCCATGGCCGCAGCCGGAACGGGTGACGGGGAATACCTGCTCGGCGGGCTCCGCGTC